>OBWX01000186.1_pt1 | contig 15514 bp, 14 predicted proteins | sample 1476571 | NCBI WGS metagenome assembly OBWX01 (sample SAMEA2580139, study PRJEB22360) | human gut metagenome | biome: human gut; feature: human-associated habitat; material: faeces | place: Denmark | collected 2008/2010 | reverse complement strand
AATTATTGAACGTGGAATAAATCCGAAAAGTTTACTAAATATCGCTTTAATATTTTCCAAAGTAACCATCCTTTCTTAACAGACAATTTAGAAAGCGTTTACAAATATGGCGAAAAATTGTCGTATGTAGAACAGAGCTACATACGAGATTCAACCATCAACGTTGTCTATTGAATGTAAATAGATAGTAACGCTATATGAAAGCGTTGTCAATAATCTGTCACAATTACATAGAGTAAATGTACATTTTAAGGATATATGAACTTGAAATGTGTAATAACATCGTAAACTAAGGAGCGAAATCCTAATAAAGTAAACTGTTCCTTAAAAATCATTACTTGTGTATATTCAAATGTAACTCGGGGTTTTTAGGCGAACGAGGTGGTGTAATACGTCTCCCTTTTCCAAGAGACATTTGGATAATCGATGATACTAACATAATCGAATTGAAAATAATCATTAGTAGAAATACTTTATGATCAGCATCAATAGCAATATCTTTTATACGCTTAATATAAATTGAAGTGTTTGTAATATTTTCTGTATAAACAGATTGTGTTCCTTTTTGAATATTATATTTAATCAGATAGGCAATCACTGGAACAAGAAATGCTGCCGCGTAGTTACGTATTGTGTGCATCGTTTGAGAACGCTGACCAGCTTGAAGTAAATCGCCATCTAATAATGTTGCCATAGCACCACTTACAAGTGTCATACTTGCACCAAAACCAAGTAGGAAACCTTGAATATAAAGTAAATGAATATTTACAATATCATGTAAAATCATCCAATGAACACTGACATAAAGTAATGCTGATGAGCCTAATGTGCCTAAAACACCAGCTCCCACTGCACTATAGATAAACATTTTAATAAATCCTGTCACAATGACACCTATGAAAAAGAATAAATAAAAATGTAAAGATATAGTGAAAGGTAATTTTAAGATTCTAATTATATACACATTAATTCCTACAATACCACATAATAAGGCTAAATGTGAAGATATAGCCATTGTTGCACCAACAAGTGGTTTCTTTGTTAATAACGTTTTAAAGTGAACAAATGGATGTTTTGCTTCGTGATTAAAAACTACAAAATTTACAATGAATAAAATTGCTATAATTAGGATAGGCCAGACCCAGAGAGACCCGTACCCTTTTTGTGTAAGCATCCCCATCGGTAGCGTAAGAGCAATCGTACTAAGAACTAATGAAATAATCATAGGACGACTAATATGAATAGGTTCAGAATGTTGATATTCTTCTTTTGTTAAGAATATTGAACCTAAAATAAGACATAAGATAGCTGAAATAATATTAATAATAAAGATCCAATGCCAACGATCTAATTCTAAAGATAGACTACCTGATAGACCTCCCAATGCATTTGCGCCAAATAAACCTACAATAACCATTAATAAGAATACATTGCGGTATTGTTTAGGGAAATTGAGAAAGAGTTTTGGTAAAAGTGTGAAGAATAAGACGCCGGTACTTAAACTTTGTAACCCTTTAGCAATAGATAAAATAATTAAGTCGAAGGAAAAAAGCCCAATAATCGAGCCGATTAAAAATAGAGTTACAAAGAATAAAAAATTACGTCTAAACCCGAATTTGTGTGTCAATGTATGTCCAAGTGGCACGCCAAGTGCAAAGGCAAAGTTAGCAATCACAGAAGGTATAATGAGATATTGAGAACCTATACCAAATGATGTTTGTAAAATACCTTGATTTAAACTATAAGCCAAATTTGAAAAATATTGTGAACCAATGCCGAAGATAGTTAGTATGCCAAGTATTGATATTTCTAGCATTTTTCCTTTTTTAGATGACCAAAAGTCCATTTTTTTCACTCCGATATATGAATATGGTGTATCGTCATTTCGCAACTTAACTATTGTACTCTTATAAATGGGAAAAATAAATAAGAGTGTCTTATATATAAAATATGAAATAAAAAGAAACCTAAGAATTTAATCTTAGGTTTCTTAGATAGCGGAGGGAGAAGGATTTGAACCAACGCGAGCTAAAAGCTCCTACTAACCATAAAATGGTTAGCCTCTTAAGCCAGGCTTGAGTATCCCTCCATAATTTTACTTTAATACTATACTATATATTTTGAAGTTTGTAAAGAAAAATATTTTTTATGTAAATAATTTATAAATGTACATTAAAGTTAAAAATAAATTGTTTTATAAAAAAGACGCATACTGTCCTTTGTTTGTTTTATAATATTGATGTACATATTTTATTTTAAACATAAAACCAATTCATTTTTAAATGGAAGAAAGCAGGGGACAAATTAATGCTAAAATCTAAATTTGGTAAATCATTAGTAGCGAGTGTCGTTATTGGTGCCAGTGTACTAGGATATTCTGCCCAACATCAAGAGGCTAAAGCTGTAGAAACCAACTATTATTATGACGGGATACAAAGAGGATCATATCAAGCGTATTTAAAAGCGAAAAAAATTAGTAACAGCAGTATTTCAATCCAACGCTATCCAAATGCCTCACAAAATAATTTAAAGGCGATTGGCCGTGTATCTAATTTAAATGGCTGGAAAAAAGGCTCTCGCGATGCATCTGTAAGAAAGCAAGATTCTATGGGAACAGGAACAGTGATTGGGGCACATACATTTGTAACCAATGCACATGTTATCGATGATCAATATGGTCGTGCAGCGGCTCCGAAATATATTAAATTTCAAATGAATCGTGATGGAAGTCGTATGCCATATGTTTTCCAAGCAACAGAAGTGATTAAAGTACCACAATATGATATTGCAGTGGTTCACACAAAACAAAATATGTCTAAATATGTGAAACCAGTTAAAATTGCAACGGATTCAGAGATTAAACAATTGAAATTCAATTCGCCACTTTATTCATTAGGATATCCATGGCAATATAACGACAACACAAAAGCGTATTTTAATAAACTTCGTGTAACTCAATTCTCAACAAATGGTACAGAGATTCAAACGAAAGATATTTTTAGATCAGGTGCTTCAGGCTCACCAATGTTAAATAGTACATTTACAAAAATGTATGGCTTAAGAACATATGGATATAACTTAATGGGTGGTTCAACGGATGCTTATGCTAAACAAGAAATGTCTGGTGGCGAATCGTTTAAAGGATATGCTGGTCGTTTCGTACGTCAACATATTAAGTAATTAATATAAAAAGTACATGCTTTAGATAATGAAGTGTGTACTTTTTCATAACGACATACAGTGTCTGTTTAATATTGTAAGTTAAGGTATATATTTTTTTATTTTAAAAGGAGCGAAACAAATGAAGAAACATTACTTAGCTATCGGCGCTATAACGGCGACAACTTTACTTGCAGGTTGTGATTTAGGAGATATGATTGGGCTCAATAATTCTAGTGAAAAATCAGAACATACGACATCACAAAGTAACCAATCATCAAATAAAAACACTTCAGATAATGATAACAATAATACCCAACAAGATAGTAATAAAAGTTCAAATGATAACAATCAACAAGAAAATAAAACAAATAGTAATGTCGACAACTTATCTCAAGCTGAAAAAGTAGCGTTAGCTTTAAATGATCCTTCAGTGTCAGATTATGCTATTAACGCAAATGAATTAAGAAATCATAGTTATCTTGAACAAGGAAATGTGAGTAAAATTCATAAAAATATTGATACATACAAACTAGCTTCTATGGATTATCCTATTAATGGTTCACCATCTGGAATGGTATTTTACAGCGCATCTCCTTCGAGAGGAGCTTTTGTAACAGTTATTGGAGTAAGTAACGATAAAGTACTCGTGGCAGGTACACAATACGATGCAAACTATCAACAATTAAGAGATAACGGTAAAGAATTGGATGTAAGTACATTATATGATAAATATAATAATTCTGATTATGAAGAAATAGCAAAACAAATAGTATTTGCAGGAAGTCAAAGATCGTTAAATACTGATTCTGACGAATCTTCATCTACTGAAAAGGTAACACGTGCAAATGTCATTGATAAGGTAGAAGATTATGAAGGTCATCAATTAGATACAGATACGTACACATATAAAGAACCAGAACAAGATGAAAACGGAGATTGGGGATTCTCAATTTTAGATAAAAATGGAGATTTAGTTGGCTCATATATCGTTACTTCTGACGGCATAGTGACAAAATATGATGAACATGGAGATCCAATTGATTAATAAAAAGCAACAGCTGATTTTAATGGTCAGCTGTTGTTTTCTGTGTAAGTACGTTTAATTTCATCTAAACGCTCAATAAAACTATCGATATATGATTCCGGAGCAATAATTTTTGCTAAAGGAGCAAGTTGATAAGCAATGTAATAAGCATCAAACCGTGTGCAATTTACCCATGCCAAAATGGTGTCTTCATTACGTGAAACAATCTCTTTAATTGAAAATTGTTGTTTAAATTGATTCCAAATGGTTGTACTCATTTCAAATAATACTGCATTATTCGCGAAGTCTTTAGAAAATTTTGTATCTAGAACGTGTAAGGATTGTATCGATTTCAAAGAAACGGTATGTATTTTATGTTGAAATTCGTAAGTAAACCAATAATCATAATGCATATACAAAATAGATAATGGTTTAATAGTCATTTTGTTATGATCTACTTCAATACGCACCCTATGTTTATTGACGATGGCTTTTTGAAGGTCCATTAATATTTTTCCAGGAAGTAAATCATCACGTACTTTGAATTGATGTAACATCGTCATCAAAATATGTTTATCTTCTATTCTGACAGACGACATCGCATGTAGGAAAAATTTGTAAATATCGTAATGAAGAATAGGTGTGAGACTTTGTAACTTAATGAGTAAACTTAGTACACCAAGACTTTGTTTGTTCGTAGTATCATGGGTGAGTTCATAACCACCTAATTGATAATTATAGACAATTTTAGTATGATTGCTTCTCCAAAAATGACTTTCATAAAAAAATGTATTAATTGTATTAATATCACGTTGAATAGATTTTTTGCTGACATTTGTAAAGCGATCTAAGTCTTCTTGAGTGACAACATGACCATTTAATAATAATGTCAAAATATTAAGTATACGTGTTGCTTTATCCAAAGATATATCTCCCTTTTATTAAAGTGAAAAAATTTTCAAAAATAATGATATAGCTTGTAATAGAGTTTGTTACTATATAATTTGACAAAATATTAATAGTTAAACATTGATTTTAACATTAATATTGAATGGATAAAGAATGGTGAGACCGTAATAATGCATAAACTGTATCTAACGATGGCGTAGAGAGGTGATGTGTTCTAGCCTTACGGTAAATAAAACCTTGAATTGCTTCTACTTCAAGGGGCTGATGATTTATAACATCATAATACATACTTGTCCCCATATGATCTGGATAACCAGCATAGATATGCATAATATCTTCAACAATCGTGTCGGGTAATGTAATACCTTCTGCCATAGCGACTTGTTTACCTTCTTCTAATAAGCGTGTGCATAATTGATAGACTTCTGAAATTTTTAAAATTTGTGCAGTGTTGCCACCTAAAGCAGTAATCGAATTAATACCAAGATTGACAAGTAATTTATACCAAATCGTTGTTTCTATGTGATCTTCTAATATAAGTTCTATTTTAGTATATTCTAAATAGCGTTTAAGTTGTTCAGTCCGATGATCATGCTGAATATGCAAACGGGAATCTCTGAAATGGGTCACTTCATCGTCTTTTTTCTGTCCACTAATATAGACCACAGCTTGGTAGACATGTTTAAATGGTAAAGTTGAACGCAAACCATATCCATTTTGAGCTAAGATAATCGTTGTCTCATCATGAGTAAGACGGTTTAAGTCTGGAACTAAAGATTCAAGTTGATGCGTTTTGACTGCCACGATAATCACATCGAAGGAGTTAGTCATAGACTTAATATCTTTAACAATGACATGTTGATTTGCAGGTTGAAAGTGAATGGACTTATTTGTTCTTCCAAGTAATGTGATATGAGGTAATACTTGTTGTAATTCGTAGGCAATCGTCGTACCTACAGCGCCTGGTCCAATAATCGCAATACGCATTTATAACTTTCCTTTCTTTAAAATATTACATATAATTATACGTGATATTATTGAGATAATGTTATAGGAGATCGATAAAATAATGAAAAATTTGTCAAAACTTATGGAAATGAAGCAAAATGGTACAAAAATTTCAATGGTTACAGCATACGATTATCCCAGTGCAAAACAAGCGCAACAAGCCAATATTGATATGATTCTAGTTGGTGATTCGCTAGGAATGACAGTTTTAGGTTATGATACAACCATTCAAGTTACTTTAGATGATATGATTCATCATGGTAAAGCTGTTCGTCGAGGCGCCGATGATACATTTATCGTTGTAGACTTACCTATCGGAGCGGTAGGCGTAAGTGCGGAACATGATTTAAATCATGCGATAACGTTATATCAACAAACCAATGCGAATGCATTAAAAGCAGAAGGTGCCCATTTAACTGACTTCATTAAAAAATCGACACAAATGGGTATTCCAATTGTTGCACATCTTGGTTTAATGCCACAAAGTGTCGGTGTTATGGGTTACAAGTTACAAGGTGGTACAAAAGACGCAGCAGAACAACTTATTCGTGATGCACATGCCGTTCAAGAAGCAGGTGCAGTGGCGTTAGTATTAGAAGCTATTCCAAGTGACTTAGCTGGATTAATTAGTAAACAATTAGACATTCCAGTTATTGGTATTGGGGCAGGTAAAGATACAGACGGACAAGTATTGGTGTATCACGATATGTTAAATTATGGCGTAGAACGTTATGCTAAATTCGTAAAACAGTTTGCAGATTTATCTGTAGGCATTGATGGTATGAAGCAATATGATAAAGAAGTGAAAGCAGGAGCATTTCCTGCAGAAGCACATACGTATAAGAAAAAAGTATTAGATGAGGTTAATAAAAATGACACAAGTAATTAATACTGTAAAAGAGATGCAAACAATCGCACAACGCATAAAAGCGTCTGGTCAATCAATAGGTTTCATTCCAACAATGGGTGCGCTTCATGAAGGACATTTAAGTATGATGCGACGTTCAGTTGAAGAAAACGATGTGACAGTCATTAGTGTATTTGTAAACCCATTACAATTTGGACCTAATGAAGATTATGATGCATATCCTCGCCAAATTGATAAGGATGTTTCTTTAGTTAAAGCTATTCATGTCGATTATGTATTCCATCCTTCCGTTGAAGAGATGTATCCAGATGAATTAGGCATCACATTAAAGGTGGGACGTCTAGGGGAAGTCTTAGAAGGCCCACAACGTCCTGGACATTTTGATGGTGTCGTTACAGTAGTTAATAAATTATTTAATATCGTAAGTCCTAATAAAGCCTATTTTGGTAAAAAAGATGCACAACAATTAGCAATTATTGAGAAAATGGTAAAAGATTTTAATCATCCTATTGAAATTGTCGGCGTCGATATAGTACGTGAAGATGATGGACTTGCGCGTAGTTCTCGTAATGTGTATTTGACTGATGAAGAACGTAAAGAAGCGGTTCATCTAAGTAAAAGTTTAAAATTAGCCAAAGACATGTATGCAGAAGGTGAACGTCGAAGTCATATACTTGTAGGTGCAATAAAAACATACTTACAAGAACATACAAGCGGTCATATCGACGAAGTCGCAATTTATAGTTATCCTGAACTTGAAGTTGTTAATGAAATAAATGGACAAATTTTTATCGCTTTAGCTGTGAAATTTTCTAAAGCACGTTTAATAGATAATATTATTTTAGGGAGTAAATAAAGAAAATGATTAGAACAATGATGAATAGTAAAATTCATAGAGCACGTGTCACAGAATCCAATTTAAATTACGTAGGAAGTATTACGATCGATGCCGATATTTTAGATGCGGTTGATATTTTTCCAAATGAAAAGGTTGCTATCGTCAACAATAATAACGGGGCTCGTTTTGAAACATATGTTATCGCGGGTGAACGTGGTAGTGGAAAAATTTGTCTCAATGGTGCTGCATCTCGCTTAGTAGAAGTAGATGATATTGTTATTATTATGACTTATGTACAGTTAGACGATCGTGAATTGAATGATCATGCACCTAAAGTAGCGATTATGAACGAGAATAATGAAATTATTCAAATGATACATGAAAAAGAAAATACTATAATTAAATAATGAAGTGAGCGTGCAGTCTAAAAGAAAATATTTTGGAAAGACTAGCACGCTTTTTATATATTAAGAGTATAGAGTTATGAGTTTTTTAGAAAGTTTTGATGCATAGTGATGTTATTATGGGAAAAATAAGAGGAAAACCATCAAACGAAATAAGAATATTAAGAGGTTTTATATGTGTTTATTCTAATTAACGAAGGGGTAGATACGAGTAAAGGTAAATAAAAGGGATGATAGAAATGAATTATATAAAATATTTAGAATCAAAAGATGGAACTAAACTCTATACAAAGGTTAATGAAGTTAAAGAAAGTAAAGCAAATATTATAATTGCACATGGTCTTGCAGAGCATCTAGACCGTTATGATGAATTGGTCGCGTTTTTAAATGAGCATCATTATAATGTCGTTCGTTTTGATCAACGTGGTCATGGGCGTTCTGAAGGTAAGAGAGTATTTTATAGTCATGTGGATGAAATCATTGATGACTTGGATAGGATAATTAACTACACTAAGGAGAATTATAGTGGAAGAGTATTTTTAATCGGACATAGTATGGGAGGTTACGCGGTAACTTTATTTGGTACCAAATACCCTAATAAAGTAGATGGCATTATTACTTCTGGCGCACTAACGCGCTATAATAAACGTACATTCGGAGAGCCAGATAAAAATATTTCAGCAGATACATATGTCAAAAATGAACTGGAAGACGGTGTTTGTTCTGACGAAGAAATTATCCAAAAATATAGAGATGATGATTTAGTCGCTAAAGAGATTTCTATAGGCCTCATATTTACCCTGATGGATGGTATTGCCTATCTAAAAGAACATCCAAGCCATTTTATAGATCCAGTACTCATCTTACATGGTAAAGAAGATGGTCTCGTAAGCTATAAAGATTCTATCGATTTATATAATGAAATTGCTTCTAAGAAAAAGTCTCTGTATATTTATGAAAATTTACAACATGAAATTTTCAATGAGTCGTCATATAATCAAAGTATTTTTAGAGATATCATTGATTGGTTGGATAGTAAAAATAGATAAAATATGATGTTTGACGTGAAACAATGAAGTTAATATTAAAACAACCATGAGTAGGAGTATTCTCACTCATGGTTTTTAATTGACTAATAATATGTGTGGCGAAGTTATTTTAATCCTACATATTCTTCTAAAGTTTTACCAGATTGATATACTTTGGTTGCAGTATCTTTTCCTAAATAACGTAAATGCCATGGTTCGTATTGATAACCAGTAACTTTTTCTTTTCCTTTAGGATATCTCACAATAAAGCCGTATTTATGTGCATTTTTCGCAATCCATTGACCTTCTTTTGTTTTTCCGAAACTTGCATATAAGTTTTTATCTGAATTAACGCCACCGATGTCAAATGTAAGACCTGTTTGATGTTCTGAGTAGCCAGGACGTGCGCTATATTTATCTGCAGCTTTTTTACCATCGCGTGCAGCATAACGATTGTATAGTTGAACTTGAGTAGGATAACTTCTGTAGCCACTCATTTTGTATAAGTTAATACCCTCTTTTTGTGCAGCACTAAATAATTGTTGTAAGGCTTGTTGGGCTTTTGGATCTTCACCAGGATTATAATTTGAAGGAAGACCTATATTTTTATTTACAATTAAAATACCATCGATATATGTACGACCCTCTTTAATAACTTTTTTATGTTTTTGTTGATTGTCATCACTTTTATTAGTTTGAGATGTTTGTTTAGTATTATTTTCATTTTCATCATTACTATGTGAGCAAGCTGAAAGTAATAAAGCGCTTGTCATTAGGACTGCAGAGAATTTTTTCATGCTTAAACTCCTTTAAATTTTAATTACTATAAACAATAATGAAACATTGTACACAGTGTAACATAGTTTTTTAATTATATAAGATACAACTTTTATGAAAAAATGGTATTTTAACAAAATTTATATTTATCTTCCTCTTCAAATAATGTATAAATAATGTATAGTATATTAGTAAAATAAGAAGAATGTATGAGGGGCCAATAGATGAAAAAAATTTTATTTTTGGGTAGTATCATGATGATGTTATTAGCTGCTTGTAGTACGCATGAATCTTCAAAAGAAGATAATAAATCAAAATCAAATCAAAATAACGTTCAAAAAGCTAAAAAGAACGAATCAGATAAAAAAGATGAAACGTCATTAACCAATACGTCTAAATTATCAACGAAAGAACGATTAGCATTAGCATTCTGTATTGATGGTGTCGATCAATATACATTGACTAAAAATGAAATTCTAACTGGAATTTATGAATATAGATTACCTACGGGCAAACATAATTATAAATTAGTTGATTTTACATTGGTTAAAGTGAAACAACCAGTAAAACATGCACCAAAACATATGCAGTTCTTTACGGTTTATCCAGATAAAAGTACCTATCAAGCGCTAATTGGAGTTAATAAAGATACAGTTTATGTAGGACGTATGCAAAAAGGTACATTGGATTATAACGATTTACTTGATAAAGGAAAAGAAGCTAGTTTAGAAGAAGTATATAAACATAATAAAGATAATAAAGCTTTACCAGAACTTATAAGTAAAATGCATATTTCAAACTCGTTACCTGATAGTGCTAATGATAATGGGAATCCGTTAGCTTCAAATGATTTAGAAAAATCTGGTAGTGTCAATACGCGTTATCGTAACGAAGTGTATCAATTAATTTCTGATTTTGATGACGTAGAATTAAAAAAATCAGGTTATTTATGGGATGATGTCAAAATGACAGATCATAATGGTAACTGGATTGTGAACTATCGTAACAAAAAAGGCGAGATTCTAGGTACATATAGAATGAAACACGGAAAAATTCAAAAATTAGATGAAAATGGCAAAATGGTAAAAGAAGAAAAATAAATGAATTGTTAATAAAACGTTGTGAGATGTTTAAATTAAGACATTTTACAACGTTTTTCTGTTTATTATGATACGATGAATAAGATTGTAGGAGGTTCGGAGCAAATGAAATATAAAAATACAACATTTCATTTTTCAAGGAATACATGGCAGTATTTAAAGTATAAAAGTGGTGATGATAGATGATGACTTTTTTAGCCATTACCATTTTTGTACTCACATTAATTTTTGTAATTTGGCAACCCAAAGGATTAGATATTTCGATTACTGCTGTTATTGGTGCAGTTGTAGCACTTCTGACGGGCGTAGTAGGATGGTCAGATGTTATGGAAGTGACGAGTATAGTATGGAATGCAACGCTAACATTTGTGGCTATTATTCTTATTTCACTTATTTTAGATGAAATTGGCTTTTTTGAATGGGCAGCACTTCATATGGTAAAGGCATCTCAAGGCGATGGACGAAAGATGTTTATTTTCATTATGATACTTGGAGCGATAGTAGCAGCATTTTTTGCGAATGATGGGGCAGCACTTATTCTCACTCCTATAGTATTAGCAATGGTACGTCACTTAGGTTTCAAAGAAAAGATGGTATTTCCATTTATTATCGCCAGTGGCTTTATTGCGGATACTACATCCTTACCGTTTACAGTGAGTAATTTAGTAAATATTGTTTCAGCAGATTATTTTAATATTGGATTTATAGAATATTTAAGTCGTATGATACTTCCAAATATATTTTCATTAATCGCAAGTATTGTTGTATTGTGGCTTTATTTTAAAAAGGCAATGCCAAAGCAAGTGGATATAACAAAAATGAAGGCACCTCAATCAGTTATTAAAGATGCTTCATTATTCCGTATATCGTGGTTCGTATTAGTTTTATTACTTATAGGTTATATGATGAGTGAGTTTGTTCGTGTGCCTGTCTCTATTATTGCAGGTAGTATTGCTCTTATTTTTCTTATTTTAGCGGCGAAATCGAATGCCGTTCCAGTTAGAAAAGTTGTAAAAGGCGCACCATGGAATATTGTCATATTTTCACTGGGAATGTACTTAGTTGTCTTCGGTTTGAAAAACGTGGGGATTACTCATGTGTTAGGTCATATATTTTCAAATATCGCACATCAAGGTTTATTTACTAGTATTATGGGTGTTGGTTTTATCTCAGCTATACTCTCGTCAATAATGAATAATTTACCTACCGTACTCATTGATGCGATTGCCATTCATCAATCAGCAGCTACTGATGTACTTAAAGAGGGAATGATATACGCTAACGTAATAGGTTCAGATTTAGGACCTAAAATTACACCGATTGGTTCTTTAGCTACATTGTTATGGCTTCATGTTTTAGCTCAAAAAGGAATTAAAATATCATGGGGCACCTATTTTAAAACAGGTATCGTTATTACCCTTCCAGTTTTATTCATGACCTTACTAGGTTTATATTTAACATTAAAATTGATATAGACAGACTTATTAAAAAGAAGCCAAAAATGATATGATTTTTGGCTTTTGTTATATAAAACAAAAAGTTTAAAATTATTAAAAATGTAATATTATCATTTTTGTTTAAATAGGTTATGATAAATGATATATATTTTGATTTTTGATTATTATGTAATGAATAACAAGGGGATGACATAAATGAAAAAGAATAAAACTGGAAAGTTTAAACTAGAAATGCCGCACACCTATGCAATATTAATGTTGATTATAGTAATTTCCTGGTTACTTACTTATATTATTCCTGCTGGAGAATATGCGAGAGAAAAGAAAAATGGACAAACCATAGTTATTCCTGGCACCTACCACACAGTATCTTCAGAACATCTAAATTTTTTGAATATATTTAGAGCTGTCCCAGAAGGATTGATTAGTGGAGGAGAAATTGTTTTTTATGTATTTTTAGTGGGTGGCGCTTTTGGAATTGTCCACAAAACAGGTGCTTTTGAAAATGGTGTAAATAAAGCTATGAGAGTTTTGGGAAAAGTCAACTTTTTAATGATTCCACTAACGATGATCATCTTTTCAATATTAGGTTTTACAATAGGTTTAGCTGAAGAAACTATTATATTTGTTCCCATTGGTATTATTATTGCTCGTACCTTAGGTTATGATGCATTAACTGGTGCTGCCATGGTTATTTTGGGGGCAGCTAGTGGTTTTAGTGGGGGCATGTTAAATCCTTTTACAGTTGGGGTGGCTCAAACAGTTGCTGAACTTCCAATGTTTTCAGGTTGGGGCCTTCGAACTATCATATATCTTTTTATATTAGCAACGGCCATTTCAACTGTAATGTTATATGCTAGTAAAGTTAAAAAAGATAAAACTAAAAGTATTGTGTATCATTTAGAAAAAGAAGAAGGACAAGTTAATCAAGACATCGATTATCAACACTTTAGTAAAAAACAAGCATTTAGTTTAATGATTATTATGGCAACTATCCTCTTCAATATATTTGGTATTTTTAAATTTGGATGGAGTTTCAATGAAATGAGCGCTAATTTCTTATTTGCAGGAATTTTAGCGGGCTTAGTAGGTGGCTTAGGGTTTAATGGTACGTTTGATGCTTTAGTAGATGGAATGAAAAATATTCTATTTGGAGCAATGATTGTTGGTATCGCAAAAGGAATTATCGTACTGTTAGAAAATGGGAAAATCATAGATACCATTGTTCATGCATTGACGACCTTATTATCAGATGTACCAACGTCATTAGTGATTATAGCTATGTTTATTTTACAATTCATTCTTAATTTCTTTATTCCATCAGGTTCGGGTCAAGCATTAACGACGATGCCTTTAATGGTTCCTATCTCTGATTTGTTACATATTAATCGTCAGCTTACTGTCTTAGCCTTCCAATATGGTGATGCAATAAGTAATATTCTATTTCCTACATCAGCAATTTTAATGGGAGCTCTAGCTGTAGGTAAAATTTCTTATACTGAATGGTTGAAGTTTGTATGGAAACCTATATTAATATGGATAATTATATGTAGCGTTGCTATGTCTATTGCTTTAGTAATAGGATACTAAAAAAATAAGGTAAGACTGACGGTTGTCTGAAGTTAGTGAGATGGATGTCTTGAAAATCTTGTGAAAATAACGAAAGAGCGTGTGTTCATGTTAAATGAGCGCACGCTTTTTTTATACATTAACCTTTTGATGAAGTACTGTTTTGATAACGACCATGTACAAAGAAATATAAAATCATTGCAATAATAATTAGACCTGCCATTGCAAGATATAAATAGCGATAGCCCATAAATGGAATGAGTAGACCTAAAATGAAAGGACCCATGCCTGCACCAAAGTCCACAAAGATATAGAACGTTGATGTAGCTAATCCCATCTTACTAGTGGGTGATTGTTGAATGGCAATGGCTTGTGCAGTTGGAACGATGGTTCCATAACCAAAGCCAATAAATGCTGCAGATAGTAATAGTAAAAATGGAGAACTTACTATACTTAAAATAGCTAATCCTATTGCAAAACTTAGAAGTACAGGATACATGACTTTATTTTCGCCAAAATGATCATAAATTTTTCCAGTGAATGGACGTGTCACAAAGGTCACAACTGCAAATACAATAAAGAAGAAACTAGATGCAGTAACTAAATGTAACATTTCACTGTATATTGATAAGAATGAAAGTACACTTGCATAAGCAATTCCTACTAAGATGACGACACATGAAATAGGCAATGCTTCTTTTTGTAAGAAAGCACTGAGACCTTTAGGACGTGATTGTTCTTCAGTAACTATGTCATGATTCATCGGTAATTTTTTAATTAATAAAGTAAAACTAAATGAAACGACAATGCTAATCAAACTGATGCCAAAAATTGAAGAAAATCCTAAATTATTATTTAATACTAGTCCTAAGAATGGGCCAAAAGCGGAAGCAAGCGTTACGCTTAAACCGTAGTAACCGATACCCTCACCTTTACGTTCTTCTGGAATTAATCTAGAAGAAATCGTACCCGTTGCTGTTGAAGAGAAACCAAAGGCAATTCCATGAATAAAACGAACGAACATCAAAATAAGAATACTATGAATTGTAAAATATAAAGCGATAGCTATAATAGAGCCAATGACACCGCCAATGAGCACATTCTTAGGTTGCAGATGATCGATGATTCTTCCAGCGCCTAATCTTCCAGCTAGCATGCCAATGATAAATACACCAGCTGCTAATCCGCCAATACTTTCTGAAGCATGGTACGTTTCGATTGTGAATTGTGTAATTGTCACAATAAGCATGTAGTGAATTAAATACATAAATAAATTCACAATCGTTACAAAGATAAAGTCTTTTGACCATAAACGTTGCGACATGTTTAACCTCCTCTATTTAATCCTATTTATCTTAATTTATACTTAA
>OBWX01000145.1_pt1 | contig 23349 bp, 20 predicted proteins | sample 1476571 | NCBI WGS metagenome assembly OBWX01 (sample SAMEA2580139, study PRJEB22360) | human gut metagenome | biome: human gut; feature: human-associated habitat; material: faeces | place: Denmark | collected 2008/2010 | reverse complement strand
CATTTTGTCCTAACCTTAACTTCATTCACTTATTCATCTAAAACTTTATGAGACGCATTTACACGGCCTTGTTTATCAATTTCTGTAATTTTAACTTCAATTGTATCACCGATTTTTAAAACGTCTTCAACTTTATTTATTCTATCTTTAGAAATTTGAGAAATGTGTAATAAAGCATCTTTACCTGGGAATAATTCTACAAAAGCACCATATTTTTCAATACGCTTAACTTTCGCATGGTATACTTGGCCAACTTCAGCTTCGCGGGTAATTTCATTAATAATTTCTCGAGCTCTATTTATCATTTCTTGATCAACAGCGCCAATAAAGATAGTGCCATCTTGTTCAATATCTAACTTAACGCCAGTTTCGTCAATAATTTCATTAATTTTTTTACCACCTGGGCCAATGACATCACGAATTTTTTCAGGTTTGATATGCATAATTTCTACCTTAGGTGCATATGCACTTAATTCACTACGTGGTTGATCGATTGTTTGTAACATATGATCCATAATCGCTAAACGACCTTGACGAGCTTGTTCAAGAGCTTCTTCAATCACTTCACGTGTTAAACCATCAATTTTGATATCCATTTGAATCGCAGTAATTCCCTCTTTAGTTCCAGCAACTTTGAAGTCCATATCACCTAAAGCATCTTCCATACCTTGAATATCAGTTAAAATTGTATAACTATCTTCACGAGTGACAAGACCCATAGCAATACCAGCTACTGGAGCTTTAATAGGCACACCAGCATCCATTAACGCTAATGTTGATCCACAAATTGAAGCTTGTGAAGATGATCCATTTGACTCTAATACTTCACTCACAATACGAATTGTGTAAGGGAACTCTGTAGTGTCAGGAATGATATATCTAAGCGCTCTTTCACCTAGTGCACCATGACCAATTTCACGACGACCTGGCGCTCTCACTGGACCCGTTTCACCTACTGAGAAATTAGGGAAATTATAGTGGTGCATAAAACGTTTTTCAATTTCAGGTCCTAATCCATCAATAAGTTGGTAGTCTCCTAATGCTCCTAAAGTAAGTACAGATAATGCTTGAGTTTGTCCACGGGTAAACAATCCAGAACCATGTGCACGTGGTAATAAACCAACTTCTGATTCAAGCGGACGAATTTCATCTGGTTTACGTCCATCAGGTCTAATTTTTTCATCTGCAATTAATCGACGAACTTCTTCTTTTACTAAATCATTTAAAATCGCATATACTTCATCGATAAGCAACTCATTTTCTGGATCCGCTTCGTCTACAAATTCAGTAGCGATTTCTGCTTTAAGTGCATCTAAATTTTCATCACGTTGTTGTTTGTCAAATGTTAATACAGTTTCTTTTAATCCTTTTTCTTCCGTTAAAGATTTTACTCGTTGTACTAATTCTTCATCACGTTCAACAGGAATAAATTCTTTTTTTACAGGTTGAATATGCTCAACAACTTCTTCTTGGAAAGCAACTAAGCGTTTTATCTCTTCATGACCAAAGAAAATCGCTTCAAGCATTTCTTGTTCTGTAATTTCACTCGCACCTGCTTCAACCATATTTACAGCATCTTTATGACCAGCAACTTCTAAATCTAAACGAGATACTTCTTTTTGTTCAAGTGTTGGATTAATCACGTATTTTCCATCAATATATCCTACATTTACACCGGCAATTGGTCCTTGGAATGGAATATCAGACACGCTCAATGCCATTGACGATCCAATCATTGCTGCCATTTCTGGGGAGCAGTCTGGATCCGCACTTAATACAGTATTCATAATTTGAACGTCATGTCGATAACCTTTAGGGAATAATGGTCTAATTGGTCTATCAATTAAACGTGCAGTAAGTGTCGCTTCATCTCCAGGACGACCTTCGCGTTTTTTAAATCCACCTGGAATTTTACCAGCCGCATACATTTTTTCTTCATAGTTAACTGTTAAGGGGAAAAAATCACCATCACGTGGCTCTTTAGAAGCAACTGCTGTAGATAATACAACAGTATCACCATAACGTACTAAAACTGCACCATTAGCTTGTTTCGCTAATTGACCTGTCTCAATCGTTAACGATCTTCCAGCCCATTCAGTTTTGAACACTTTCTTTTCTTGAGACATTATGAATCTCCTCTCTGAAATCTAATACTTACATCATATCATTTATTTATATATTTTTATATTAGTGTTTATGATAAAAATACAAAAAAAGGAAAGTACCAATCTAAATGGTGCTTTCCCTTCAATATATTTAAAATTAACGACGAATACCTAATGATTTAATTAATTCACGGTAACGTTGAATATCTTTACTACGTAAGTAGTTTAATAAGTGTCTACGACGACCAACCATTTTTAATAATCCACGACGTGAATGGTGATCTTTTTTGTGTTCACGTAAGTGTTCGTTTAATGCAGAGATTTCTGCAGTTAAAACAGCGATTTGTACTTCTGGTGAACCAGTATCTGTTTCGTGTACACGATATTCTTTAATAATTTCATTTTTACGTTCTTGAGTAATAGCCATAATTAAATTCCTCCTAATTTTTGTTTACACCTTAATCTGAGCAAGGCGTCGGAGTTTCAACCTGCCAAGATAAAGGATTCAATAGTAATAAGTTTTTCGAAAACTCAACTTTAGATATTATACGATACATCATCACCAAAATCAACTGCTAAAAGATATTTTGCACGTTCTTTATCGTCATTCATTTGACTTACTAAAGCATCTATACCATCAAATTTTACCTCTGGTCTTAAATAATGGTGCCAATATACGATTACACGTTCTCCATAAATATTTTCTTCAAAATCAAAAATATTTACTTCTATCACCACTTCTGCTTTAGATGGATCGTGAAATGTCGGCTTAACACCTACGTTAGCTACCCCACGATATATTTTGTGTTCGGCACCTATTTCAATACTTACCGCATATACCCCTTTTTTAGGAAGGACATAATCATCGCTAGGTTGGACATTAGCTGTTGGAAAACCGATTGTTCGACCTCTTTTTTCTCCTTGAACAACTGTGCCTTTAATTCGATATAAATACCCTAATTCATCATTAGCTTTTTGTAGATTGCCTTCATGTAACGCTTGTCTAATTGATGTTGTTGAAATTTTTTCAGAATCTAAATCTAATTTACCGACTATTGTAGTATTAAATTCATCTATTTCATTTAACACGGCCATATTTCCTTTACCAAATGTAAAATCAAATCCAGCAACAACTTCTTTAACATGATTATTAATAATATAGTCTTTGATAAACTCTTCAGCTGTGACGTTAGCGAAACGTGATGAGAAATTGATAACAATACAATAATCAATATCATGCTGTTCTATCATTTCTAATTTATCAGATAGTGGCGTTAAGTAATCTGTACGTTTACGTTCAGGATTTAATACTACTGATGGATGCGGATCAAATGTTGTTACTGCCTTTTTTAAATTTTTTTCTTTTGCACGTATATCTAATGCTTCAAATACTTTACTGTGACCACGATGCATACCATCAAAAAAACCAAATGCCATTGCAACATCTTCTTTTATGAGTTGTTCATTTTGTATTGGATGTGTTATTTCTATCACTTTCATATCAATCAAAGGCTCCTTTAATTAAATACTTTTTTAGGCTTTATTTCGTTAATTTTGTCAGGATGATGTTCATAAATGGCTAATGCTTTTTCACTTATCTTATCAATAAATACAAATTGCTTTTCTAATGATAGAGTAAAATCTTTTTTTAGGAGTTTTTGACCATTTAAGATTCTATACTTTAAAGTGTCATCATCAATGACTACATATTGTAAACTTTTCAAACCATATTCTATAGGAAATAGATAATGTTGTAATGTTTCATGCTCATGTAATTCAGAAATTTTTTCAAGTGATAAACTTTCATTTATATTAAATCCACCCGAATTTATACGAGTTAACAACGACATATGAGCAGGATAGCCTAAAGCTTTGCCAATATCTGTTGCTAACGTTCTGATATAGGTACCTTTTCCACACGTTACTTTTATATCAAAATGACATGTTTGTTCTATAAATGTTAAATCAGATATTCGTTCAATTTCATCAATTTTAACTTGTCGTTTTGGCCGTTCAATAGTTTCTCCTTTTCTAGCATATTCATATAATTTTTTTCCATTTACTTTTACAGAGGAATACATTGGAGGAATCTGCTCTATTACTCCTTTAAATTCTTCTAAAACACGATCAACTTCTATAGAAGTAATCGTATTCGATGATATATTTACTTTTTCTATTACTTCTCCAGTTTGATCTTCAGTTGTCGTACTTTCACCTAATGTAATGGTTGCTTGATAAGATTTCCCCATATCCATGACATAGTCGCTTACTCTTGTTGCTGTCCCTATACAGATAGGTAGTACACCTGAAACTTCAGGATCTAATGTTCCAGTATGACCTATCTTTTTAGTTTTTAAGATTTTTCTAAGTTTAAATACAACATCATGACTGGTCAAACCACGTTCTTTATACACTGGTAATATACCGTTGTACATTTTTTCACACCCTTTAGTTTATTATGTCTCACTATGTATTATTAAATCATTTAATGTCTTATCCATATTTTATCAGTATTAATCATATAAAAAGGAGTAGGACTGAATTCATGTAAATGTTATCGTCCTACCCCCATTATATGTTGCATCTAAACTTCTTTTTCTGAAGTTATTTGATTGAATGTCACTGATTAATAACAATGATAAAGTATTATTTATCTTGTTTGTGTAAATCTTGAATCATTTTTTCAATTTTATTACCGTATTCAATTGATTCATCATATTCAAAGAATAACTCTGGTACTATACGTAATCTCATTCTTGAACCTAGCTCAGATTTAATGAATCCTTTTGCTTTATCTAAAGCTTTAAACGTATCATTAACTTCCTTCTTATTGCCAAGCACTGTTAAGAAAACTTTGGCTTGTGATAAATCATTTGTTAATTCAACGTCAGTAATAGTAATAAATCCTACTCTTGGATCTTTTACTTTATTATTAATGATATCCATAACTTCTTTTTTCATTTGTTCGCCAACACGTTCAGCTCTCATATTACTCATGGATATGTCACCTCTTTATTATTTAACATATGATTAGAAGAGAATGCTAAAGTGCCTACCTATATCATATACACTTTAGCCTCTTACAAATTAGTTATCTTTCAATTTCTACCATTTCGAATGCTTCAATAATGTCGCCTTCTTTAATGTCATTAAAGTTTGCAATTGTAATACCACATTCGTAACCTTGTGATACTTCTTTAGCGTCATCTTTAAATCGTTTTAACGTATCAAGTTCACCTTCGAATTGAACAATACCATCACGAATGACACGTACGCCTGCGTTACGAGTGATTTTACCTTCAGTCACGTAACTACCAGCAATGGTTCCAACTTTTGAAACTTTGAATGTTTGACGTACTTCAGCTTGTCCGATAACTTGTTCTTCAAATTCAGGATCTAATAAACCTTTCATCGCTGATTCAATTTCTTCTATAACATTATAGATGACTCTATGAAGACGCATATCAACATTTTCAGCTTCTGCTGCACGTTTCGCACCTGCATCAGGACGTACGTTAAATCCAACAATAATACCATTTGAAGCATTAGCTAATGTAACATCTGATTCATTGATTGCTCCTACAGCTGTATGAATAATACGAACATTTACGCCTTCAACATCAATTTTCATAAGAGATGCAGCTAAAGCTTCTACAGAACCTTGTACATCACCTTTAATAATGACATTAAGATCTTTCATTTCTCCTTGTTTCATTTGTTCGAATAAATTGTCTAATGAAACATTTTTGCTTTCTTGACGTTGTTGAATCACACTTGCTTCATGACGAGCTTCACCAATACGACGCGCTTGTTTTTCATCTTTGAAAATAACGAAGCGATCACCTGCTTGAGGTACATCGTTAATACCAGTAATTTCAACCGGTGTAGAAGGGCCAGCTGTTTTAATTCTTTGACCCAAATCATTTACCATAGCTCTTACGCGACCATACGTATTACCAACTACAATTGAATCACCTACATGCAACGTACCATTTTGAACTAATAATGACGCAGCTGGTCCACGTGATTTATCTAATTCTGCTTCAATAACAGTACCTACTGCTTGCTTATCAGGATTAGCTTTTAATTCTTGTACTTCGGCAACTAAACCAATCATTTCTAATAAGTCATCAATACCATCACCATTTAATGCTGAAAGTGGTACAAAGATTGTGTCGCCACCCCAATCTTCTGGAATTAAACCATATTCAGTTAACTCTTGCATCACTCGGTCTGGATTTGCAGTTGGTTTATCAACTTTGTTGACCGCAACAATTGTTGGTACATCCGCTTCTTTAGCATGGTTAATTGCTTCAATTGTTTGAGGCATAACGCCATCATCTGCTGCTACTACTAAAATAGTGATATCTGTTACTTGAGCACCACGTGCACGCATTGTTGTGAAAGCTGCATGTCCAGGTGTATCTAAGAAAGTAATTTTTTTACCATTATTTTCAATTTGATATGCACCAATGTGTTGTGTGATACCGCCTGCTTCTCCTGCTGTGACTTTAGTATTTCTAATTGAGTCTAGTAATGTTGTTTTACCATGGTCAACGTGTCCCATAATTGTTACAACTGCTGGTCGTTCAATTGCATCTGGATCGTCTTCTTCATCATCAAAATAAGTTGTTAGGTCTTCTTCATTAACAACAACTTCTTTTTCAATTTCAACACCATAATCATCTGCGATAAGTTCTAATGTTTCTTCATCTAATGATTGGTTAATATTAGCAACAATACCTAACAAGAATAATTTTTTAATAATGCCAGATGATTCGATATTTAATTTATCAGCAAGTTCTCCTACTGTAATACCTTCCTCATACGTGATTTTTGAAGGCATTTCTTTAGGTTCAGCAGCAGATTTGTTATTCTTACCTTTATTATTATTTTTGTTGTTTTTATTGTTTTTGCTATTTTTATTGTTTTTTTTCTTTGAATTAGATTTGTTTTGATTATTATCTTTTTTACTTTGTTGTTTTTGGTGATTATTTTGAGTGTTTTGTTTTTTATTTTCTTCATTTTGTGATGATTTGAACTTTTTATCAAGCATCTTAATTTGGTCATCTTCTAATGCTTGCATGTGATTGGATACTTCAACGTCCATTTTCTTTAACTCATCTATAATCTCTTTACTTTTAACATTTAATTCTTTCGCATATTCGTAAATTCTTTTTTTACTCATATAATCACTCCTTACAATATTCATCAATCATCGACATAAGTTTTTTAGCAAAACCTGAATCTGTCACGCCAACATTTACACGTTCTTCTTTGCCCAATGATTGTCCTAATTCTACTCTCGTACCGAAAACTCTAAACGGAACATGATATGTGTCACATTTATTCTTTATATTCTTTTTAGCGTTATCTGAAGCATCAGTAGATAAAATCACAAGTTTAATATTACGTTTTTTTATCTCAGATATGAGTACTGATTCTCCAACTTTAACTTTTCTAGCTCTCATCGCTAAGCCTAAAAAATTAAATATCTGTTCTTTTATCATTTAGGAATCTCTTCTCTATAAATTAATCGAATTACTTCTTTATATACAGGATCTAATTTTTCAGGACTTTCATTAAAGTACTTCTCGAGTACACCATTTTTTTGAGCACCTTCTACGCTTTTAACATCTTTTGAAACATATGCACCTCTACCTTGTTGTTTTCCAGTACCATCAGCGAAAATTTCGCCTTCTTTATTAATTACTACTCGAATCATGTCTTTTTTAGGACGCATTTCATTCGTGATGATGCATTTGCGCATTGGAATTTTCTTCTTCTTCATTTACTACTCACCCCATATGCTTAAACGTATTAATGTTCTTCTTTATTATCTGAAGCGTCTTGTGCTTCATTTGAAGTTTCATCAACTTCCGCTGATAATTCAGCTGTTGTTAAGTTTGTTTCTTCTAAATTTATGTCATCAATTTCAATATCTTTATCTTCAGAAAATACTATTTCATCAGCTTTTTCTTCAGATTCAATTACAGGATAAATCCCTGCTTCGCGAGCATCTGTTTCAGATTTAATATCAATTTTCCATCCTGTAAGTTTGGCAGCTAAGCGCGCATTTTGTCCACGTTTACCAATAGCTAATGATAATTGATAATCAGGTACTACCACTACAGTAGATTGGTTATCTTCATCAACAATAACTTCTAAAACTTGTGATGGGCTTAAAGCATTACGTACAAAAACGTTTGGATCTTCATCCCATTGAACAATATCGATTTTTTCTCCACCTAATTCTTCAACAACCGCTTCAACACGTGAACCTTTTGCACCTACACAAGCTCCCACTGCATCTATATCTGGATTTTCAGAGTATACACTAATTTTAGAACGATCTCCTGCTTCACGTGCAACTGATTTCACAATAACAGTTCCATCATAAATTTCTGGAACTTCTTGTTCAAATAAACGTTTTAATAAACCCGGATGACTTCTTGACACATAAATTTGTGGACCTTTTGTTGTTTGCTCTACTTTATTAACATAGACTTTAATTCTTTCATTTGGAATGTATGTCTCATTAGGACTTCTTTCAGCTTCAGATAAAACCGCTTCGATTCTACCTAAATTAACATACACATATCGATGATCAACACGATCAATCACACCTGTTAAAATATCTTCTTCTTTATCAATAAACTCAGAGTATAAAATTTCTCTTTCAGCATCTCTTAGACGTTGCATTACTGCTTGTTTAGCAGCCTGTGCGCCCACACGACCAAAGTCTTTAGGTGTGACATCTTCTTCGTAAATATCACCTATTTCATAAGCAGGATTTTTAACTAAAGCTGTGCTTAAATCAACTTCTTCACGATCATCAAATACTTCTTCTACAACTTCTTTACGTGCGATGACTTTAAATGTGCCTTCATCCATATTTAATTCTACACGGACGTTTCTAGCACTATCATAATTTTTCTTATATGCAGTAATTAAAGCTGCTTCAATTGCATCAATCAAAACTTCTCTTGGAATTTTCTTTTCCTTTTCTAAGTATTCAGTTGCTAATAATAATTCATTACTTGCCACAATTATTCCTCCTCATCACGTTAAATCATTACAGCGTGACGTGCTTTTGCAATTTTATTTCTTGGTATCTCAATTGTTTTTTTCTTTGCTTTTTCTTTAACTTCCATAGTTATTGTGTCATCATCGACAGACTTCAGAATGCCTAACCATTCTTTATCACCTTCAATTGGCGCATAAAGAGATACAAATATAGGTTGCTCTATCGCATTTTGATAATCTTTTTCTTTTTTTAGTGGACGTTCAGCTCCAGGTGAAGCTACATCAAGATAATACATTTCAGGAATAGGATCATTTTGATTCATTGCTTCACTTATTTTTTCAGAAGCAAGCGTACAATCATTTAAATCCACGCCACCTTCTTTATCAATAGAGATTCTCAAAAAACGATCTTTGCCTTCTTTTGCATATTCAACATCAACTAATTCAAAGTTTAAATCATCTAAAATGGGAGTAATGATAGTTTCTACTTCTTCAGTAATTTTACTCATACAGGCCTCCTTTTTTGGCAAATAGAAAAGAGCGGGTATATGCCCACTCTTTCTGCCTGAGTCTAAATTTTTACACAAACTAATTATAACATACTTTATATGCTTAAACAAATGAAGCTACTATTAATACTTCTAAGTTGTCCATTTACATATCAAAAATGGACAATTGTGCTTTATCTGGTAAATCTGGTAATGAACCCAAATCATCAAGGTATTCAATAATTTTTTGAGATAAACCTGCTTTTTTATTAAGGTCTTCTTTGGATAAAAATGGACCGTCTTCACGTGCCTCAACAATACGTTTAGCTACGTTTTCACCTAATCCTGGCACAGCAATAAATGGTGGGATCAATGTATCATCTTCAATAATGAAATCAAAAGCTTGACTTTTTTCTAAGCTAATCGGCTGCATTTTAAATCCACGATGTGCCATTTCATTCATTATTTCTAATACTGTTAATACATCTTTTTCTTTTTTTCCTAAATCCATATAACGAGAATACATATCTTTAACTGTGTTCTTAATACTTTCTTTATCTTTAATCATTGTAATTAAATCAAAGTCTGATGCACGAATTGTAAAATATGCTGCATAATAGTATAACGGATGATGCACTTTAAAGTATGCAATACGTACAGCCATAAGTACGTAAGCAGCTGCGTGAGCTTTAGGGAACATGTATTTAATTTTTAAGCATGAATCTAAATACCAATCAGGTACATCATTCGCTTTCATCGCATCTATCATTTCATCCGTAAGTCCTTTACCTTTACGAACAGACTCCATTGTTTTGAAGGCCATTGATGGTTCAAGCCCAGCATACATAAGATATACCATAATATCGTCACGACAACCAATTACACTGGATAAATCGCAGATGCCTGAGCGAATTAACTCTTGTGCATTACCAAGCCACACATCGGTACCATGTGATAAACCTGAAATTTGTACAAGTTCAGAAAATGTTGTTGGCTTAGTGTCTTCTAACATTTGACGAACGAAACCTGTACCAAATTCAGGTACACCAAATGTGCCTGTCTTACATAAAATATCCTCTTCTGTTACACCTAAAGAAGCCGGACTACTAAATATTTGCATTGTCTCCTTATCATCAACAGGAATCGTTTTAGGATCGATACCCGATAAATCCTGTAACATCCGTATCATTGTAGGATCATCGTGTCCAAGTATATCGAGTTTTAACACATTATCATGAATCGAGTGGAAATCAAAGTGTGTGGTCATCCAAGATGCACTTTGATCATCTGCTGGATATTGTATCGGTGTAAAATCATAAATATCCATATAATCAGGAACTACAATAATTCCTCCTGGATGCTGTCCAGTTGTACGTTTAACACCTGTACATCCTTTGACAAGTCTATCGATTTCCGCACCACGTTTATGAATACCTTGATCATTTAGATATCCTTTAACGAAGCCAAATGCCGTTTTTTCAGCCACTGTACCAATTGTACCTGCTCGGAATACTTTATCTTCTCCAAAAAGTACTTTCGTATAGTTATGGGCATGCGGTTGATATTCACCACTAAAGTTCAAGTCAATATCTGGTACTTTATCTCCTTTAAATCCTAAGAAAGTCTCAAATGGAATATCTTGACCTTCTTTAATTAATTCGCCACCACATGTTTCACATGTTTTATCAGGTAAGTCGAATCCTGAACCTACCGACCCATCATCAAAAAATTCACTCGTCTTACAATGTGGACATATATAGTGTGGAGGGAGCGGATTCACTTCTGTTATCTCTGTCATCGTTGCAACAAAGCTCGAACCTACAGAACCACGTGACCCTACCAAATATCCATCATCTAATGACTTTTTAACTAACCGTTGTGATATGAGATAGATAACTGAAAAGCCATTACCAATAATACTATCTAATTCTTTTTCGAGACGATCAATGACAATTTGCGGTAAGTCATCACCATACAATTTTTTCGCATTTGTATAGCTTAATTCACGTATTTCTTCGTTAGCGCCCTCCATACGTGGCGTAAATAATTGATCTTTAATTGGAATTACTTTCTCAATTCGGTCTGCTAATTCATTCGTATTTTTAACAACAATATCATAGGCTTTATCTTCTCCTAAAAAATGAAATTCATCTAACATTTCATCTGTTGTTCTAAAATGTGCTTCTGGAAGTGTGGAACGATTTAATGGATTACCTGGTTGTGATGCAATTAAAATTTTACGAGCAATAGCATCATGCTCAAATAAGTAATGAGCATTACCAGTAGCTATCACAGGTATTCCTGTACTTTCTCCTGCTTTTAAAATACGATCATATATTTCATACAATGTTTCAGTATCACGAATTAATTCACGATCAATTAAATCTTGATAAAGTTTAGGTGGTTGTACTTCTATAAAATCATAATACTTTGCTATTTTTTCAACTTCAGATTGATCACGTTGCATCACAGCTGTAAATAATTCCCCTTCATCACAAGCTGTACCTACTAGAATGCCTTCTCGATATTCATTTAATAATGATCGTGGAATTCTAGGTGTTCTATAATAATATTTTACTAAAGAAGCACTTACGATTTTAAATAAATTCTTGAGTCCATCTTGATTTTGAACTATGAGTGTGACATGGGTTGGTCGTGCACGTTTATAGGCATCTTCATTTGATAATTTTTTATTAATATCTTTATGATTAGTCACACCTAGTTCTTTCATCTGTTGAACCATTTTAATGAAAATATAAGCTGTTGCTTCAGTATCATAAATCGCTCTATGGTGTTGAGTAAGTTCAACGCCATATTTTTTAGCTAAGAAATTTAATCCATGTTTACCATATTCAGTGTTAATGGTACGTGATAATTCAAGAGTATCAATCACTCCATTAGTTGATGGACCGAAACCTAATCGTTCGTACCCTGTATCAATAAAGCCCATATCGAATGAAGCATTATGCGCTACAAAAATGGCATCTCCTACCCATTCCTTAAATTCTGTTAGTACTTCTTCAATTTCTGGTGCATCCACTAGCATGTCATCTGTAATGTGTGTCAGATTAATTATTGTTTCTGATAATTTTTCATGTGGATTACTAAATCTTTCAAATTTATCTATAATTTCGCCGTCTTTAACTTTGACAGCAGCAAGTTCGATAATTTGATCATATTGATTAGATAAACCTGTTGTTTCGACGTCAAACACTACATATGTAGCTTCTTTTAAATTTCTATCAGTAGGTTTATAGGCAATAGGCACACCATCATCGACTAACATGCCTTCCATCCCGTAAATCATTTTAATTCCATTTTTTTCCGCTGCACTATGAGCATCAGGAAAAGCTTGAACCACATTATGATCAGTAACAGCTATTGCTTTATGTCCCCATGCTGCAGCCTGATTAACGTACGCACTGATGTTTGGAATACCATCCATTTGACTCATTGATGAATGTAAATGAAATTCGACACGTTTCTCTTCTGCTTTATCTTGTTTAGGTGTCTTTTTGATTTCTTCAATATCTGACATCATCATGACTAAATCACGTACAAACGTATCTTCTTCTATACGACCTTGTGCACGTACCCATTTACCTACACTTAAGGCTTTAAAGTGATTTAAATCATCCTTATTTTTTCTAGTAAACATTTTTAATACTAAAGAATCTGTATAGTCTGTCACTTTAAGTTCAACAATGTGACGTCCACTTTTTAGTTCTTTAATGTTAATATCAAAGATAACCCCTTCAATGGCTACTTTAAATTCTTCTTCAATAATTGTTTCAATAGGTTTAATATTTTCAACGTGAATTGGCTTTCCTATTTGACATTTTTCAACACTACTGCCGTTATTATCTTGTTGTTTTGCTTTTTCAGCTTTTATTTTTTCAATTTTTTCTGTAGCTTCTTTAGCACTTTGTTGATCTTCTTCTTGAATATGTGCCTCTAATGAAGCAAGATCTTCATCTCTATTCGAATCATCAGTTTCAAATATTACTTTATCTATATCAAAGCCACATTTTTGAAATGCTTTTACTAAACTACCATTACATACTTTATCAAAATGATTTCTTTCAATATCATTTGAAGTCATTACTTTTAAAACATTACCTGACATAATTAAACGTTTTTGTTTAAGTTGACCCTTCACTTTTGGTGATAAAGCTGTGTGTTCAATACAATGTCCAAAATATTTAATCACATGTTCATCTTGATTCGATGTATTTTGAATTGTAAAATGCCAGTCCACATGTGCAATATCTTTAAACTCTTCTTTAATTGCATGAGTAAAGATTAAATAATCTTCATTTGAAAGAAAATAAGGTAACGTAATCTGAAATTCCCAACTTCTATTTTTATTTGATACATCTATTCGTGTGAGTTCACCTTTTTCAAGTATTTCTTTATCCAATTGATTTGAAATCTTAATTTGATCGGCAAGTACTCTAAATTTTTCCTGACTTGTCATTGCCACAAAGAATAACCACCTTATTTCGAACTTATCATTTACTTTAAAAAACTTGATTTATATTATACTACTTTCACATTTATTTTTCATGATTACAGTTTAACTAATAAAAACAATAAAAGAGGTTGGAAACAACAAAATGTTCCAACCATTTTTATTCATGTACACCTATAGTTTTTCATAGAGTGAAGCAATGTGATTGTCTAATTCATTAACATGAACTTCTTCACTTTCACCCGTTTGACGCACTTTAACTTCAACAATACCTTCACTTGCATTTTTACCTACAACAATTCTTATCGGTAAACCAATTAAATCAGCGTCATTAAATTTAACGCCTGCACGCTCTTTACGATCATCATAAAGTACATCATATTTAGATTGTAATTCTGAGTATAATTTATCTCCTAATTCAAGTTGTTCTTCTTTTTTAGGATTGATTGTAATTAAATGTAAATCAAATGGAGTGACTGACTTTGGCCAAATAATACCATTTTCATCATTATTTTGCTCAACAATCGCACTTAATGTTCTAGACACTCCGATACCATAGCAACCCATAATTAAAGGTTGCGCTTTACCTTGATTATCTAAAAATTTAGCATTCATTGCTTCAGAATATTTCGTTCCCAGTTTAAATACTTGTCCAACTTCAATACCTTCTGCAAATTTTGCATTTCCAGAACCATCACTTAACGGTTCACCTTCTAAAATAAATCTAAAGTCTCCGTATTCATCGATATTAAAATCACGCTCAACATTTGCATTAATATAGTGATAGCCATCTTCATTAGCACCTACCACTATGTTATTTAAATCTTTAACAAAATTATCAGCAATAATTTTAATGTCTTTATTATGAATAGGTCCTAATGAACCAGGATTTGCTCCAAGTAAATTTACAATTTCATCTTGAGTCGCCATTTCCACATTATCAGTTTCAAAGTATGCTTTCACCTTCACATCATTGAGCTCGTGATGGCCTCTTACTAAGAACATCATGAATTCTCCATCCACTTTGAAAATCATTGTTTTTACAATTTCATCAATTGGACGATTTAAAAAGTCAGCCAATTCTTGAGCTGTTTTAATATTTGGCGTTTCTATTTTTTCTAGTGATTTAATGTCTGTATGTTTCTCATTTGGATAATACTTAACTTCAGCTTTTTCAATATTTGCTGCATAATCACTATTTTCACTATACACAATCGTATCTTCACCAATTTCACTTAAAGCCATAAATTCATGTGTATGATTACCGCCAATAGCACCTGAATCAGCTACTACTGGACGCGCATTAATTCCAACACGTTTAAAAATACGACTATAAGCATTGTACATCTCTTGATATGTTTGATCTAATGATGCTTCATCAGCATGGAAAGAATAAGCATCTTTCATGATGAACTCTCTTCCACGTAATAAACCAAAACGTGGACGTTTTTCATCACGGAACTTAGATTGAATTTGGAATAATGTTAATGGTAATTGTTTATAAGACTTTAATTCGTCTCTAACGATAGAAGTCACTACTTCTTCGTGAGTAGGTCCTAAAGCAAATTCTCTTCCATTACGGTCTTTTAATCGCATTAATTCAGGACCATAAGCGCCCCAACGTCCCGACTCTTCCCAAAGTTCTGCTTGCTGCAATGCTGGCATTAAAATCTCAACTGCATCAATATTTTCCATTTCTTCACGAATGATTTTAGAAATATGATTTAGTACACGTGTTGCTAAGGGTAAATAACTATAAATACCACTTGTGCTTTGTTTAATTAAACCTGCTTTTAATAACAACTGATGACTTAAAGCCTCAGCTTCAGAAGGGACTTCTCTCATTGTTGGTATAAAGACTTTCGATTGTTTCATTTTTTATCCTCCTAAATTATAAGAAATAACGTTGTATATCATTCCAAGTGACTAAGACCATAATAATCACTACAAATATAGCTCCAACAGCAATAATTGCAGTTTCAGCTTTTTTGTTTACTGGTCTTCTAAATATCGCTTCATAAATAACAAATAAAATTCTACCACCATCTAAAGCTGGAATAGGTAATAAGTTCATAATCCCTAAGTTAACACTCAGCAATGCCGTATAGTATGTTAATGCAATAATACCTTGTTTTACTACAGAATCTACATTGTGATAAATACCCACTGGACCATTTAACATGTCAAAAGTAAAGCCACCTGTAAAAATACTTCCAATCATCGTTCCAACTGCTTTAAAAATAAGTACACTTTTATCAAAAAATTGTTGTACGCCTAATGCTAATGGCTTAAATAGTGAATGTTCATTCGCAGGTTGAAAACCTAATACATAAGAAGTTATAGAATTTAATTTTGTTTGTTTAATCACTTGTTTTTTAGGTGTAACATCTAGTGATTTGGTGTGACCATCTCGTACAATTTTAATTGTTGTTTGATGGTCTTTCGTTTTATTAAGTGCACTTTGAATATCGCTAAAATCGTTAATTTTATAGTGTCCAACTTGAACAATTTTATCTCCAGCTTTTAATCCAGCTTCTTGTGCTGGATAATTGTCTGCTAATTGTTTTACTGTAGGGGTAGGCGTACCTTGATAATAAGCTAAGCCAATAAATAGTACGAGAGCTAAAATAAAGTTAAATAATGGGCCCGCAAATAAAGTTAAAAACTTAGGTAATGGTTTTTTATGTGTAAATTGACGATGCCTTGGTGCAATTTGAATTAAACTACCATTTTCAACAAAGTAAGCTTTTTTAGCAATATTAAAATGATGTCTTTCATTATCATATGCTGTAATACCTTCAATATATAAATCATCTTTAAAATCACATCGTTTAACTTCAATCGCTTCAATTTTTTGGAATTTATGTTGATCATCTAAAATAATATGTGTAATTTCATCTTGTTCATTTAGTTTTATTTTAACATTCATTCCTGGCTGAACGGGTGGTTCTTCTAATCCATCTCCTGCCATTCTTACATACCCACCAACTGGAAGTAAACGTATTGTATATAACGTTTCATCTTTACGGAAACTGAAAATTTTGGGTCCCATTCCAATCGCAAATTCTGGACACATAATACCTGCACGTTTTGCAAAAAACATATGTCCATATTCATGTACTGTAACGAGTACACCAAATACGATAATAAATGAGACGATTGTGATTAAATAACTCACTTACAACACCTCAATTAATTTTAATATTTAAATTATCTAGATTATAAGATTTTAGATTTTAAATTTTATAATAATTTCTAGTATAAAAAAACAGTTTTAAAAAAAGAGCTATAAAGTACACGATTGTATAATATTAATCAAATGTGAACTCAATAACTCCTCAATTATATCATTATATGCTTTTCATAAATAAATAAAACGTTAATTTTTTATTACATTTGTAGTAATAGAATGTTTAACAGTGGTAAAACAAACATAAAGCTATCAAATCTATCTAAAATACCGCCATGTCCTGGCAAGATTCTGCCTGAATCTTTAACACCAAAATGACGTTTAAAACCAGATTCTACTAAGTCACCTAATTGACCAAATACACTTAAAATAATTGTAATTAATAATAACAGCCAAATATTTAGATGAAAATCTACAAAAAACATCATTACAAGTGGAACAATTAAACTACAAATGAGTCCTCCAATAAAACCTTCAATCGTTTTGTTTGGACTAATAACTGGCCATAGTTTGTGTTTTCCCATTAATCGTCCAAATATATATGCGCCAGTATCTGTTAACCATACGATTAAAAATGCAAAAAGTATATAATGTAAACCATAAGAACGTGTAGCATAAAAATACATAAATCCTATTCCAACGTATGCTACAGACATTAAACAAAATGCAGCGTCCATAAAGCTAAATCTGTTTTTCGAAAGTACAGTATAACTTAATAGTATGAAGCTCATTGCAATTAAACTTTTTAATTGAACATCACTCACCCAATCTCCGGAAGACTGAGGAAGCATAATAATAATAAGCGCTATAGCACTGAAAATACCTGGAATTGATAAAAATTTAATCATATTCATATTTAACAATTCTTTTAAAGCAATGAGCGCCAGCAAATAAGCAAAAAGCATTAAAATAGTTCCACCTTTTAATAATATAGGTAGAAAAATAAGCAATGCTATAATCGCGGTCAATGTTCTTACTTTCATAAATTACTCCTCACTTAATCCTCCAAAACGTCTTTGGCGAGATTGATATATTTTTATACATTGTTTTAATTCTTCACCATCAAAGTCTGGCCATAACTTCTCATTAAAAATAAATTCACTATACGAAGCCTGCCAAATTAAGAAGTTACTAAGGCGTTGTTCTCCAGATGTACGTATTAATAAATCTGGATCTGGATATGGATGGGTCATTAAATGTTTGGAAATCATCAATTCATCAATATCATCACTGTTTTGACCATTACGTTGAAGTTCATCATAAATTGATTTCATACTTTGAACAAGTTCAGCTCGTCCACCATAATTAATGGCAAATACTAATTTCAAGCCTGTATTATTTTTGGTTTTTTCTTTAGCATAATTAATCGCCTCAATTGTTGATTGGGGTACTGCATCTAAAAAACCAATAGTTTCTATCTTAACATTTTTCTCTACAAGTTCTGGTAGAAATGTTTTTAAAAAATTCACAGGTAAATTCATGATATAATTAACTTCACTTTCAGGTCTTGACCAATTTTCCGTTGAAAAAGCGTATAAAGTTAAATATTTAATACCTAAATGACTTGCTTCACGTGTCACTTTTTTTATGGTTTGCATACCTTCATAGTGACCTTTAATTCTAGGCATTTTACGCTTTTTTGCCCAACGACCATTTCCGTCCATGATAATTGCTATATGTTCAGGTAAATTATGTATATCTAAATCATCATTTTGATTGATTTTAGTCTTATTTCTTTTTATTAGCTTTCTAAACATGGTCTTTCCTCCGAGCCTGATCATTTCTGTTATATTATATAGGTTATTTAAGAAATCATCTATCATTTTATCATACTAAATAATGGCATTGAATAAGCAAATTAAAAAACTGTACCAAAGTCTGACTTGGCACAGTTTAGACTAAAACAATTTATAATCTTGTCATAGAAGAGTATGATGAAATATTAAACAGACATAATATCTTTTTCTTTTTCATCAACTAAATTATCAATTTCTTTAATTGAATTGTCTGTTACTTTTTGAACATCTTCTGTTTGGCTTCTTAAATCATCTTCAGTAATGTCTCCATTTTTTTCGTCTTTTTTCAATTGATCATTGATATCACGACGAATATTACGGATTGAAACTTTTGAATCTTCACCGATTTTTTTAACATTTTTAACTAATTCTTTACGGCGTTCTTCAGTTAAAGCAGGAACAGTGATACGAATAACTTCACCGTCACTAGTAGGGTTCACACCTAGGTTAGCAGCAATAATCGCTTTTTCAATATCAGCTACAGATGATTTATCATATGGAGAAATGACAAGTAAGCGTGCTTCAGGCACGTTTATACTCGCTAACTGTTGAACTGGTGTTGGCGCACCATAATAATCAACATTTACTCCATTTAATAAATTAGAATTCGCTCTACCTGCACTAATATTAGCTAATTCACGTGATAAATTTTCAATTGATTTTTTCATTCTAGATTTTGTATCTTGAATTATCTCACTCATACATTTACACCTCTAATTATTTAGTAATTAATGTACCAATTTTTTCGCCCATAACGGCACGTTTAATATTGCCTTCTTCCATAATAGAGAATACATTTAATGGAATGTTATTATCCATACAGAATGAAGAAGCAGTTGAATCCATAACTTGTAGGCCTTCTTGTAACATTTGAATATGTGTTAGATGATCATATTTTACAGCATTTTTATCAATTTTTGGATCGGCAGAATACACACCATCAACATTATTTTTACCCATTAAAATGACATCGGCCTCTACTTCAGCTGCACGTAGTGCTGCAGTTGTGTCAGTAGAGAAGTATGGATTACCAATACCAGCTGCAAAAATAACTACGCGTTTTTTCTCTAAATGTCTAATTGCGCGACGACGAATATAAGGCTCAGCAACCTGTTTCATTTCAATTGAAGTTAATACTCGTGTATCACAATCTAATTGCTCTAAACTATCTTGTAATGCCAATGCATTCATTACAGTAGCAAGCATGCCCATATAATCAGCTGTACCACGGTCCATGCCTAAATCGCTACCTGTTTTACCTCTCCAAATATTACCGCCACCAACGATAACCGCTATTTCACAATCCATTTTAGCTACTTCAGCGACTTGTTTTGCTACACTTTTAATGATGATAGGATTGATACCAAAACCTTTTTCACCTGCAAGTGCTTCACCACTAAGTTTCAGTACTACACGTTTATATTTAGAAGTCTGCGCCATTATTTTTTCCTCTCTATGATTAATGATATGTAATATATACAAGTAAAGAAGACACTAATGGTCTTCTATAATAAAAGAATTTTATTATATAGAATTCCTTAAAGGTGTCTTCTTTCTTGTTAGAATAATGTGAACAAATTATTTCATTTGACCTTTAACTTCATCAGCAAAGTTTTCTTCGCGTTTTTCCATACCTTCGCCTACTTCATAACGTACGAAGTCAGCTAATTTACCGCCTTTAGATTTTAAGAAAGCTTCTACTGTTTGATCTGGGTCTTTAACGAAGTTTTGGTCAACAGCACAAATTTCTTGAAGATATTTACGTAAACGACCTTCAACCATTTTTTCAACGATATTTTCAGGTTTACCTTCATTTAATGCTTGTTGTTTTAATACTTCTCTTTCGTGATTAATTTCTTCGTCACTTACTTGATCTGAAGAAACATATTTAGGATTAATTGCAGCGATGTGCATTGCTACATCTTTAGCTGCTTCTTCATCAGTAGAACCTTCAACAACAGTCAATACACCGATACGTCCACCCATGTGTAAGTATGCACCAAAAGCATCGTTATCAGATTTAGTTCTAATAGCAAAACGACGGATGCTTAATTTTTCACCGATTGTTGAGATAGCCTCTTTCATTCTTTCATCAACTGTTTGACCACTTGCTAATTTAGTTTCTAATAAAGCTTCTACTGTTTCAGCTTTACTTTCAAGGATTTGATTAGCAATTTCTTTAACTAATTCTTGGAATCCTTCGTTTCGAGCAACGAAATCAGTTTCAGAGTTAATTTCAACGATTGCTGCTTCATTACCTTTTACTTCTACATGTACTAAACCTTCAGCAGCGATTCGATCAGCTTTTTTAGCTGCTTTAGCAATACCTTTTTCACGTAAGTAGTCGATTGCTTTATCGATATCTCCATCAGTTTCAGTTAGCGCTTTTTTACAATCCATCATACCTGCGCCAGTTCTTTCACGTAATTCTTTAACAAGTTTTGCTGAAATTGCCATTAATTATTCCTCCAATATGTCTAATTGTAATAATAGATGATATTTAAATATTACCATTAAAGGTACTATTATTTCCAATACTCTATTACGATTTATTAATAATTTTTTAAATTAAGGTTATTTTAAAAAAAGGGCGATAAGCATTACATCTTATCACCCATTTAACTATATCTTAGTTTGATTCAACAGTAGTATTTTCTTCAGTTGATTCTGCTTTTTGAGTTTCTTCACTTTCATCTAAATCGATGTTTTGTTCTGCAGCTACTTCATCGTTTGAAATACCTTGTTGACCTTCTAAGACAGCGTCAGCCATTTTACCAGTTAATAATTTAACGGCACGAATAGCATCATCATTCGCTGGGATAACATAGTCGATTTCATCAGGATCACAGTTAGTGTCAACGATACCAACGATAGGGATATTTAATTTACGTGCTTCAGCAATCGCATTGCGCTCTTTACGAGGGTCAACTACGAATAATGCTTGAGGCATAGATTTCATATCACGAATACCGCCTAAGAATTTGATTAAACGGTCATATTCTTTTTTAAGTTCAACAACTTCTTTTTTAGGTAAAACGTCAAATAAACCGTCTTCTTCCATTTTTTCAATTTCAGAAATACGTTTAATACGTTTTGAGATTGTTTTATAATTAGTTAAGATTCCACCTAACCATCTTTGGTTAACGTAGAATTGACCAGCACGTTCTGCTTCAGCTTTAACTGATTCTTGTGCTTGTTTTTTAGTACCTACGAATAAGACTTTACCGCCATCTTCAGATACTTGTTTTAAGAAGTTATAAGCTTCTTCAACTTTTTTTACTGTTTTTTGTAAGTCAATGATATAAATACCATTTCTTTCAGTAAAGATATATTTTTTCATTTTTGGGTTCCAACGGCGTGTTTGGTGACCGAAGTGAACACCGGCTTCTAGTAATTGTTTCATTGAAATTACTGCCATGTTAAATTCCTCCTATTGGTTAATTACCTCCATAGTAAACTAATATAAAGACAATACTTAAGACTGCACCCTTTATATTTACATTCACTACGTGTGTATTGGCTTTATAGCCGTCAATAATAATATCATATCTAGAATCATTACGCAACATTTTTTAACTGTGTAAAATAAAAAACTACTATCTTAATTTTAATAGATAGATAGTAGTTTTAAAAAATATTTATTCACTTCGATTAAGTTCATCTAAGAATTTTTCTTTTTTAACTTTAATAAATGTACCTTTCATGCCAAGCGATCGTGATTCTATTACACCAGCACTTTCTAATTTACGTAACGCATTTACAATTACAGAACGTGTAATACCTACTCTATCTGCTACTTTAGATGCAATTAATAGACCTTCATTACCACCAAGTTCCTCAAAAATATGTTCAATCGCTTCTTTTTCAGAATAAGATAATGAATTGATTGCCATTGTAATAGCAGCTTTATCACGTGCTTCTTTCTCAACTTCATTATGTTTCTCACGTAAAATTTCCATACCAATAACAGTTGCAGCGTATTCGCCAAGCACTAAATCATTTTCATTAAAGTCATCTTTAACTCTTCCTAGAATCAGTGTACCTAAGCGTTCGCCTCCCCCTAAAATCGGGAAGATGGTTGTTCTACTATTAATAAATACATCTCTGTGTTCTGGAGGGAATACTGTCAAGTCTGAATCAATATCAATATTCGCTTCAGTTTGTTGAACTTGCATAAGTAGTTCAGTGTATTCACTTGGAATATGTTTACTTTCAGTCAACATATTACTAATTCGTTCACTCTTTAAAAGTTCATTTAAACTTGAACCTAAAA
>OBWX01000119.1_pt1 | contig 29317 bp, 28 predicted proteins | sample 1476571 | NCBI WGS metagenome assembly OBWX01 (sample SAMEA2580139, study PRJEB22360) | human gut metagenome | biome: human gut; feature: human-associated habitat; material: faeces | place: Denmark | collected 2008/2010 | reverse complement strand
CTTCAGATAGTCTAGTGATGGCAGCAGTGGGAAATAAGGTGACTGCCCTTGAGAGTCAAGAAGTGATTTTTCAGGTAGTTTCTCGTGGTCTGGCCACTTATCAGACAGATGACAAGCAACTTGAAAAAGCGATGCGGTCTATTAAGACCATTAAGAGCGATAGCTTATCCTTTTTGAAGTCTCAGGCTGATCACTCTTTTGATATCATTTATGCTGATCCTATGTTTTCAGAGACTATCAAGGAATCGGAAAATCTACAAGCTATCAAACCTTTGGCCAATGGCAGCCGTCTGACAGAAGAATGGTTAAATGAGGCTAAGCGTGTCGCACGAGAAAAAATTATCATCAAGGCGCATTTTCGAGATACCGTTTTTGAGGAACTTGGGTTTGAACGTCAGATTCGTCCCAATCAAAAGCTGCACTATGGTGTCATGGATTTAAGCGAAGGCCATTGACACAGAAAGTTAAAAGTATTACAATTGTTTTATTTATGCGATACAAAAGAAAAGGGAGACTTATGCGAAAGAAAATCAGTCCAAAGTTATTTAAAAATAAAAAAAGAGTTTGGATCATTGGAGGAATTGGCTTCCTTGTCCTTTTGGTCCTAGGTTTTAACCTTTTTGCAGGTGGTGGCAAAGATGATAAGGCTTCCGAGTCCCCTACAGCAAGTAAGGTAACCAAGGGGCAGTTGGCCTCGTCCACCCTTCTGACTGGCATGGTGAAGGCTCAGTCAGAACAGTACGTTTATTTTGACAATACCATTGGACGCAATGCCACTGTGACAGTCTCTGTTGGTGAGGAAGTTAGCGTTGGTCAGCAACTGGTCCAATACGACAGTACCTCTGCCCAAGCAGCCTATGATACGGCTAGTCGTGCCTATAATAAGGCAGTTCGTGACCGTAATTATTTCCAACAGTATGGGACAGCTCCTGCGGCTTCGGCACAAACAAGTAGTGATTCGGATGATGATGATTCGACGACTACCGTTAGTCCACAACAGCGTCAGCAAACCGAGGCAAGTAATTACCAAACCTTGCAAGATTATAATGATGCCGTTGCTAATGCAGCCTCAGAGCTAGAAAAGGCACAAGATGTCCTCAACCAAACGGTCATTGTTTCAGATGTTAATGGGACAGTCGTAGAAGTTGCGGACTCTGTGGACCCTGCTTCAAAAGAGAGCCAGACTCTAGTTCATGTGACCAGTGAAGGCCAATTTGAGATCCAAGGAACCTTAACGGAATATGACATTCCAAATATTTCAGTGGGTCAAAAGGTCAAGATTACATCCAAAGTCTACCCAGATCAAACTTGGACAGGTAAAGTCAGCTACGTTTCCAATTATCCTAAGCAAAATGCCAGTCAGTCGGCGGGTACATCTAGCAATTCAGGACAGACAGGTTCCCAGTATGAATACAAGGTTCAATTGACCAGCCCTATCGGTAAGCTCAAGCAAGGTTTCAATGTATCCCTTGAAGTGACCAAAGATGATGATGCCCTGTTAGTTCCAGTAACTGCTGTGACCAAGAAAGGATCTGACAACTACGTCTGGGTTTACGATGACGAGAGTCAAAAAATCAAGCAAGTCAAGGTTAAACTTGGTAATGCAGATGCTAAGCAACAAGAAATTGCCTCAGGACTTAAAGAAGGTCAAAAGGTTATTACTAAGGCTGAAAAATCCTTTAAGGATGGCGAGACCCTGAAGGATGTGACGGATGCCGATAGCAAAAAATCAAAAGAGACTAGTGGAGAAGAGGTGAGGTCTAGTGACTAAGCCAGCACTTATGGTCTTAAAAGGCATCACCAAGTCTTTCAAAAATGGTCAGGAGTCCTTGCAGGTCCTTAAGGGGATTGACTTATCAGTTGAAGAAGGTGACTTCGTGGCAATCATGGGCCCTTCTGGTTCAGGAAAATCAACCCTCATGAATATTATCGGCCTTCTTGATCAACCGACTACAGGTTCCTATCAACTCGAGGGAGAGAATGTAGCTGAGCTCTCTGAAAACCGCTTGGCCAAGGTAAGAAATGACCAGATTGGCTTTATCTTTCAGCAGTTTTTTCTCTTGCCAAAGTTAAGTGCCCAAAAGAATGTAGAGCTTCCCCTGATTTATGCGGGGAAATCTCCACGTGAACGTAAGCAAAGGTCACAACAATTCTTGGAAAAAGTCGGCTTGTCAGACCGCAGCCATCATTTGCCGTCAGAGCTGTCTGGTGGACAGAAGCAAAGGGTGGCTATTGCGCGTGCACTGTCTAACGATCCAGCAATCATTTTGGCGGATGAACCTACGGGTGCGCTTGATACCAAGACAGGAACCCAGATTATGGATCTCTTAACCCAGCTAAACCGAGAAGGGAAGACCATTGTCATGGTTACCCATGAACCTGAGATTGCGGATTATGCCCGACGTAAGATTGTCATCCGTGATGGGGAAATCACCCAAGACACAACGGACAGCGTTCGGATAGACTAGGAGGTAAGAATGGAAAATTGGAAATTTGCTCTTAGTTCTATTCGTTCACACAAGATGCGGTCCTTCCTGACCATGTTGGGGATTATCATTGGTGTTGCTGCGGTAGTACTTATCATGGGGCTAGGAAATGGGATGCGTCAGAGTGTTACCGATAGTGTGACCGGTGATAAGGATACCGTTCAAGTCTACTATGAAGCCAAGGGTGAGGAGATAGATCCTGCCTATGCGGACTTGTCACAACCGACCAAACCGGTTAAAGAAGTTTGGTTGGAGCAAGTGGCTAGGCAGACGCCTGGTATTGATAGTTATTTTGTGACTAACAGCCTAACTTCTTCTATCTCCCTCCAAAAAAAGACTGTGAAGAATGTTAATATCACAGGTGCCAGTCAGGGCTATTTTAAAGCTAAAAAGTTAGAGATGTTGACAGGACGTTCCTTGCAAGACAATGATTATAAAAACTTTTCACGCGTCATTGTCATTGATCAGATGGTGGCTAAAAAACTCTTTGAGACGAATGAGGATGCCCTTAACCAAGTGGTTACTATTGGTAACAATGATTATCGTGTGATTGGTGTTTATAAGAATAAAGACACCGCAATCGGTGCCTATGGTGAAATTGGAACAGCTCTTGTGGCCAATACCCAGTTAGCAGCTGAAAATAACACTGATGCTATTGGCCAGATTTTTTTCCATGTGACCGATGTGAAAAATAGTAGTAGTGTCGCTAAGGATGCTGCCAAACGCTTGACCCAGTTGGCCCAAGATGATAACGGGGAGTACAAGGCAGCAGATATGAGCTCGACCTTAGATCAGGTGAACACGATCTTTGGAACCATTACCACCGTTGTCGGAGCTATTGCTGGGATTTCACTCTTAGTTGGTGGAATCGGTGTTATGAATATCATGCTAGTTTCGGTAACTGAGCGGACACGAGAGATTGGTCTTCGTAAGGCTTTAGGAGCCACACGCCGTAAAATCTTGACACAGTTTCTGATTGAGTCCATGGTTTTGACCATTCTGGGAGGTTTGATTGGGCTGGGCTTTGCGGCCCTAGTCGTTGGACCAATCGGGAATGCCATGGACCTTAAAGCGACAGTCTCTCTTGGCGTAGCCATGGGAAGTATTGCCTTCTCAGCAGCTGTAGGGATTATCTTTGGTCTCCTACCGGCTAATAAAGCTTCGAAACTCGATCCTATCGAAGCTCTTAGATATGATTAGACATCACCTCTTGAAATCTTTGGATTTTGAGAGGTTTTATGCTTTTCAAAAAAGATAGCGAAAAAAATCAAAAAAAGTTGTATTTTTTTCTTGACGTCTGATTTAGGTCATGGTATTATATATGAGGTTTGAAAAAACTGACCTAAGACAGTTGGGGAGTTAAACTCATAAACATCCAACCGAGGCACAAAACGTAACTATTTTTTGTAACGTATTGTACTTTCGTGTCTAGGTTTAGGTACGATTTTTTTGTGCCTAGCCCAAAAATAAAAACGGAGGTAAAACTACTAATGAGTGAAGCTATTATTGCTAAGAAAGCTGAACAGGTTGCGATTGTCGCTGAGAAAATGAAAGCTGCAGCATCTATCGTTGTTGTTGACTCTCGTGGACTTACAGTTGACCAAGATACAGTTCTTCGTCGTAATCTTCGTGAATCAGGCGTTGAATTTAAAGTTATCAAAAACTCAATCTTGACTCGTGCAGCTGAAGAAGCAGGTCTTGAAGACCTTAAAGGACTCTTCGTTGGTCCATCTGCAGTAGCATTCTCAAACGAAGATGTTATCGCACCAGCGAAAGTTATTAGCGAATTTGCTAAAGACGCAGAAGCTCTTGAAATCAAAGGTGGTGTTGTTGACGGCGCGTTCACTTCAGTCGAAGAAATCAACGCTCTTGCATCACTTCCAAACAAAGAAGGTATGCTTTCTATGCTCCTTTCTGTACTTCAAGCGCCAGTGCGCAACGTTGCATACGCTGTCAAAGCGGTTGCAGAAAGCAAAGAAGACGGTGCTGCGTAAGCCCATCTTCACAACTCGTAGCCTAAGCTACGTTTAAAAAAATTATATTAAAAAACACATTTGGAGGAAATCACAATGGCATTGAACATTGAAAACATTATTGCTGAAATTAAAGAAGCTTCAATCCTTGAATTGAACGACCTTGTAAAAGCTATCGAAGAAGAGTTTGGCGTAACTGCTGCTGCTCCTGTAGCTGCTGCTGCAGCTGGTGCTGCTGACGCTGGTGCTGCTAAAGATTCATTCGACGTTGAATTGACATCTGCAGGTGACAAAAAAGTTGGCGTTATCAAAGTTGTACGTGAAATCACAGGCGAAGGTCTTAAAGAAGCTAAAGCTATCGTTGACGGTGCACCATCAGTTCTTAAAGAAGGTGTTGCTGCAGCTGAAGCTGAAGAAATCAAAGCTAAACTTGAAGAAGCTGGAGCTTCAGTTACTCTTAAATAATAGAGTACCGCAATTTGATTGCGGAAGCCTAGTGAATCAAGGTTTTCAAGTCGCTTAGGACGATTAAATAATCGGGAAATGATTTCATTCCCCACCAAAACCCCACTAAGATTTATGAACTGCACCCCAAAAGTTAGACAGAAAAAATCTAACTTTTGAGGTGTTTTTATTATGAAATTAACTTATGAGGACAAGATTCAGATATATATACTGAGAAAACAGGGGAGAAGCTTCAAAGAGCTTTCAAAAAGATTTGGTGTGGATGTTTCTGGACTAAAATATATGGTGAGGTTGATTGAACGTTACGGAATAGAAATCGTCAAAAAAGGGAAGAATCGTTACTATTCTCCCGAATTAAAGGAAGAAATAATTAATAAAGTTTTGCTTAAAGGTCGTTCACGAAAAAGTGTATCTTTAGATTATGCTCTACCCAATCCTTCTCTGTTGAAAAATTGGATAGCACAATACAAGAAAAATGGGTATACTATTGTTGAAAAAACAAGAGAGAGAGTACCTAAAATGGGACGTAAACGTAAGAAAACTTGGGAAGAAATGACAGAACTAGAACGACTCCAAGAGGAGAATGAACGCTTACGTACCGAGGTGTCTTACCTAAAAAAGTTAAAAGAACTAGAAGACAGGGACGAAGCCTTACAGCGAGAAAGGCAGAGACAATTAGAGAAATGGTCACAGGAGGATTTCGACTAGATTTACTTCTTGAAACGGCTGGTTTAGCTCGCTCAACTTACTACTATCAGTTGAAACAACTAGATGGATTTGACAAAGATAAAGAGCTTAAAGCTGAAATTCAATCAATTTATTGTGAGCATAAAGGAAATTACGGCTATCGTCGAATGACTCTTGAATTGAGAAATCGTGGCTTCATGGTAAATCATAAGAAAGTGCAACGTCTGATGAAGGTTCTTGGTTTAAGTGCTCGAATTCGTCGTAAACGTAAGTATTCTTCATATCAAGGAGAGGTTGGTAAGAAAGCAGAGAATCTCATTCAACGCCAGTTTGAAGCATCCAAACCAATGGAAAAGTGCTACACAGATGTGACAGAGTTTGCCATTCCAAATAGCACACAGAAATTGTATTTATCGCCTGTTTTAGATGGCTTTAATAGCGAAATTATTGCCTATAATCTCTCAACTTCACCAAACTTAGAACAAGTGAAAGCTATGTTAGACCAGGCCTTCACAGAGGAGCATTACGAAAATACAATTCTCCATAGTGACCAAGGTTGGCAATACCAACATCAGTATTATCATCAATTTTTAGAGGATAAAGGGATCCAACCGTCCATGTCACGTAAGGGAAATAGTCCAGACAATGGTATGATGGAGTCCTTCTTTGGCATTCTTAAGTCTGAGATGTTTTATGGTTATGAGAAGACGTTTCACTCACTCGAGCAATTGGAACAAGCTATTGTAGGCTATATTGATTATTACAACAACAAACGAATTAAGGTAAAATTAAAAGGACTCAGTCCTGTGCAATACAGAACTAAATCCTTTGGATAAATTAAATGTCTAACTTTTTGGGGTCAGTACAGTCTTGCATCCCCACTTCAAAAGTAATGGCTTTTTGTTGTGGTTCTTCCAAACCAAGGATTTTTGAAAATCCAAAACCAAGCGCATAACCACAAAGATTATGAAGCATAACAACTGGGATAACAAGGGCTGTCGCTGCTGTGAAAATATTGGCATGGTTGGCAGAAACAACTGCTCCAACAATCATGAGGATGGCGGCTTGTGAAATCAAAGGCATAATCTTGATGATGGCATCGATTTTCTTACCAAAGATTGAGTGAACGAGCACACCCAAGATAATAGGGACAACCACGATACGCAAGGTACTTAGGAAGAGGCTTTGGGCAGGGACACTCACGTACTGACCAGCCAAGAATGACAAGAGGGTTGGAATCATGAGTGGTGCCAAAAGAGTTGAGAGGGTTTCAATAGAGACATCCAAGGCAACATCCCCACCTGAAAGGAAGGCCATGACACTCGATGAAGTCCCACTTGGACAAGAGCCAACAAGGATAACCCCTGCTGCTGTCGCACCTTTCAGATGGAAAATCATACAAAGCAACCAAGCCAAACCAGGCATGATGACATAGTGGGCAACAGTCCCAAGAACAACGGGAATTGGACGCTTAGCAATACGTTTAAAATCTTCAGTTGTCAAGGTAAGCCCCATACCAAAGAGAATCAAACCAAGCAGATAAGCCGTATTGGGAATGACCCAACTACTAGTTGCAGGAAGGGCGTAGTTAAAGGCCGCCCAGAGGATAACAGCTACAGTAAACCATTTGCTGAGCCATTTACTAAAAGATACAAGTGACTCCATAATGAAACCTTCTTTCTATTTTCACGATATAGTATAGCACTTTCACTTTGAATTTCAAGGTAAATTTCGAATTTTCTGAAATTATTTTCAAAAAATAAACCCTCACACTTAACATGCGAGGATTTTGTGATTTCTATAAACCTTAAGCCTTGTCTTGCGACTTTTCTTCAAATTGTTGAGCCCGTTCTTCTCCCCACCACAGTGGCAACAATTCTCCCAAAGTGACGGTCTGACGTGTTTCCTAGTCAACCATAAACTCTAAATGACGATTGTCGGGATGCAGCTCCATTAAAAATTCTCGACAAACTCCACAAGGCATGCCAGATGGTCCACCATGAGGTGGCTGGTCACGAAAGGCGATAATACGCTTGACCTTAGTCTGACCAGTTTCTTGATACATATTGAAAAGGGCAGCCTTTTCGGCACATAGATGGAAAACACCACACGTCCCTTCCATACAAAAGCCTGTGAAAATTTGCCCATCTTCAGCCTCAACGGCAGCCACAACGTGCCTAGCATAGACAAAGTCTGAGACTTCCTGTGGCTGATACAAAGCTTTTGCCTTTTCATACATCTTCTGCCAAATATCCATTATTTCTCCTTTAACCTCGATCGCTTTCTCTTTGCGACTTGATAAAGAGTGCAAGCCCTGTTGCTACTGCAGTATAAGCCAAAATAAACAACAGTGATTTCCATGAAAATGTCCCGTCCTTTGCAAAATTAACAACTAAGTCATTGACATGATAGACAGGCGTCCACTCAGAAATACTCTGAACCCACTTTGGAAACATGGAAATAGGCATCCATGAACCACCCACAATAGCCAAGCCAAGGTAGGTGATATTTGCAACCACAGACATGATTTGTTGGGATTTTATCTGAGCAATAAGCAAGCCAAAGGCCAAAAAGACCAAGCTTGATAGAAGTAAGAGGGCACCTGAACCTAGCCAACCTGACAAAGGCAACTCAACATCTCGAACAAAGGCTCCCACACAAAAAGTCACAATGATAGCCACCATAAAATTCAGCAAAACACGAAAGATCTTAGATAGATAATAAGCCGAAATGCTGATTTTAGAATGCTCGATATAGGTCAACCAGTGCTCCGTTTGATCCTCTTGCAACATATAAGGGAAGGTAAATAAACCAAAGCTAGACATGGAAAAGCCAGTCATGGTCAACATATAAGACAGCAAAAAATCTTTTTGAGCATCAGGATTAGGTGTTGAGACAATACTTGAAAACAGGAGGAAAAAGCCAACAGGCATCCCGATTCCCATGATAAAGACTGGCCAGCTTCGCCACGTTTTTATCCATTCAATTTTTAGTAATGCTTTCATGCCTTGTCCTCCCTTGTTGAATCAAATAGGCTATCCAAGAGTGTTTTATTTTGTATTTCAATATCAGAAATTCCACAGCCTGATTTTTCGAGTCTTTGCCATACCTTTTCGATATCTTTGGTCATGAAGCTAATGACATCCCGCTTTTCAGTAACCTCATATATATCTTCCAAGCCATGAACAATGCTTACAAAGCTACTTGGAAGAGTGACCTGCTTCTCTTTCTCTTCATGTCGCATAGCGTATGGTGTGGTATCTCTGATAAGTTTTCCTTGATGGAGGACTAAGATACGGTCAGCCGTATGTTCCACTTCTTCAATATAGTGAGAGGAATAGAGAATGGTCACACCTGATTTTTTCAAATCATTAACAATCTCCCAGAAACGCTGACGAGTCGAGGTATCCATACCCGCTGTCGGTTCGTCCAAAAAGAGGATCTTAGGTTTATCAATCAAACAAAGGACAAAAGCCAGAAGACGTCTTTGCCCACCTGAGAGTTTGTCCGCAAATTGATGGTACTGGTCTTCCTTAAATTGCAGGAGTTCCTGAACCTCTTGATTGGTCAAGGGATTATCAGAAATAGATTGGAAGAATGCAATCAGCTCACTGACTTTCAAACTATTTGGAATGGTATTTTCCTGAAGGAGAACCGCAATTTTATTTTTGGCCTTACCTGCCTTTCCATCAATGAGGACCTGACCACTGCTGGGCTTTTTATCACCAAGAATACAAGACATCAAGACAGTCTTACCCGCCCCATTAGGTCCAATCAAGGCAACACAATCTCCCTGATTTATCTCAAAACTAATATCCTCTAAAATGGTCTTTCCCTTGATGCGTTTTCCAAGGGATGTGACTTGAATAATCGTTTCGCTCATACCTGTGATTTCCTTTCTTTTGTATAGGAACCATGCTAATTGACAATAGAGCTGATATCATTGGACTCCCTTAATACTCCACTTCCAACTCCGTACAGAAGAGACTTCCGCTCAGATGAAGTCTCGTTTCAACTTGCTCTAAATCAGATTCAAAACGATCCACCCTTACAGATGATAGGGGATGTGAGATTCCAGTGGTGTCCATGACACAACCATGAGGAAGTCGAATATGAACTTCACCAAACTTAGCATCAAGATGAACTGCTACCTGACTTGATGCAAAGCTGGCTTGACTCAAATCCAGCCACAGCTCACCGAAAGCCATATTCATATCAACCGTTTCGACTTCTTGAGAATAGATGCGATACCTATCCTCAGCCATATATGTCTTAACAGAAATATGTGGTCCTTCTTGGTCGTTCTTATTGACCTTATAGTCTTTAGTGAGACCTTTCTTTTGACTACGGCCATATAGCAACTCTAAAGCCAAACCTATTAGAAAGATACCGCTAAAGAGATTCCACTGTGCAAAATCGAGGTCTAACAAGTCATGAACATAGGGTGATAAGAAGGCCAAACCAAGAAAAATAAGGAGAGGTCGTCTATTCAAGATACCAAAACAAAAGAAGGCCACGAAGAAGACCAGATTATAGTTGACCATGATCCAAAAATCTGGAATAAAGGCACTAGCGATAAAACAAGCTGCTAGTAAAAACAACAAGAAGGACCGAAGATTAAATCGTTCCATAAGAAAACTCCTTTCTAGTAAATGATTGCAATTTTCTAATTATTTCCACTACCAGTATAGCACTATTTGTAAACGCATTCAATGTTATACAAGAAGGATTTGCAAGAAAAAAAGAGCTTTCGCTCTTTCATTATTTTCAATGTTTGATAGTTACTTGTCCAAAGGATACCGAGCCTGTTAGAGCTACTGTAGCGCTTGATAATTCTCGCTCTCCTAGACCATCATAGCCTTTCACTCCTGCTAGGCTAGTATGAAGTCCGTGGGTATCCACTTGCCAATCCTTGGGCACTCGAATGATAACCTGAGAAAAATTTGCCTGAACCACAATCTGAGGTCGGTCCGTCATAAACTGAGCCTGACGCAAATCCAAGGTCAAACGCCCAAAATCAGCATTGGCATAGACAGTTTCGAGGTTTTGAGAAGTCACCACCTGCACAGACTCTGAAAAAAGAGTCTTAGCAAAAATTTCTCGCTCATGTTCTTTAGACACCTTGTAAGAGAATTTTTTCTTATAACTTGGCTTGCTCAAACGGTCCACTGCAATGCCCAAGATAAGAATCCCTACAAAGAGTGTCCATTCTGAATAGTCCAATCTAAAGAGGTCATGGATATAGGTCGATAGAAAAGCCATCCCCAAGAAAAAGAGAAATTTCCCCTTAGATTGCCAGCTCAAAAGCACAAAAAGCAAGGCCAAAATCAACTTATAATTAAAAGCCAAATACAAATCTGGAATAAAAGCTGTTGCAATAAAATAGGCAGCAATGATAAGTAAGGTAATAACACCTGCATTAAATCGTCTCATAACAGTTCCTTTCTAAATCCTATCCTTGAGTTTTTCCACAAAAAGGTAGGCTGCTGGACAGAAAAGCGTATTTTTGATAGTCAGATGATTGATCTGATAGATTTTCTTACGATCCGTGTGAGGAAAGGCTGCACAGGCCTTAGGACGGACATCATAAATATCACAGAGATTATCAGGCCCTAAGAAGGGACAAGGCATAGACTTGAAGACCTTGTCGCCATCCTCATCTACCTGAAGGTACATCTCCTCGAAGGCAGGTAATTTCATTCGAAAATGCTTGGCAATGCGAGTAATGTCCTGCTCTGTGAAGTCGGGACCAAGCGTCTTACAACAATTGGCACACTGGGTACAATCAATTTCTTGAAAGACTTCATTGTGTACCTGCTGAACAATCTTATCTAAATTTTTAGGAGCCTTCTTCTTGAGTTGTGCTAGAAACTTTCGGTGCTCCCCTTGCTTTTGACGTGCCAATTCCTCATAACGTTTGACATCAATAGTCTGTGACATGTGTTTTCTCCGATAATTTATAATTCTGTCATCTATTATAGCATAAAAGAAATAGAGCCTAGCTTGAACTAGACTCTATGTCAGTTACATTGATACGATTCTACGATAAGAACGCGACGTTAGGACGAAAACCAAGATATAAGCTAGGAAGAAAACACCACAAACAATGATAGTAACCACTAACATAAGACTTGGATTAAGAACTCCAATGATACGCACAATCAAACTGATCATATGATAGGCAAAGGCCAAGTGAATAAAGGCAAAAATCAAGGGGAGGAAGAAGACAGTAAGGACTTGCTTTCCAATGGTTTGCTTGACTTGGAGGTCGTCCAAGCCAATCTTTTGAAGAATAACAAAGCGCTCACGATCCTCATAACCCTCGGAAATCTGTTTATAGTAAATCACGAGAACTGTGCCAAGCATGAAGATGATGGATAGGAAGATGCCGATAAAGAAGGTTCCACCAACAAAGCCATTTACCATGCCTTCTGCATCATATCGGCTATTTGCAGTGAAGTAAGACTTAGGGAGGCCAGTAATTTGTCCAGCTAACTGTTGTGTTTCTTTATCCGTGATTTTGTCTAGCAAATCTGAATCTTTCTTGGCATCATGTGAAGGGTCTTTGACATTAACACCAACATAGGTAGCTTGCGCTATTGATGTCCCTTTCATTGATGACTCAAAAATCTTGATATCTGGTACAACTAAGTAACTATAATCTGACACAATAATCTTATAGATATTTGGTACTTTTTTATTGATAAAGTCACCAATTTGCCTATGAATCTGGTAGTTCTTACCATCTATTGACAGACTCTTTTGCGTCTTCAATGTTTTATTCTTAGTGTATAAGGCAATTTGATTAGAACTGAGATTGAGTTCTTTCCCTGTCAATTGCTTAAAGGTTTCTTGAGAGAAGACCAGAACAATTGATTTTGGAACAACTTTTCTTTCATTTTTAGTAAAAACGGTTAACTTATTAGTTTCTTGATTTTTTATACCAAATAAAAGATAAGAGACAGCTACTTCTTCATTTGCTTGCTCACCTGTTTTGATTAAGAAATCATCCATAAGCTTTTTAGTGCTTGTAAGGTCAACTTTATTGCCCGAAACTGAATAATCATGTGGAGCAGCACTCGCCAAATAGTCTTTTTTCCCAGCATAGATACTTGCAGCTCCTACGAGCGTCACCAAAACCATACTTGAGAGGATGGCAATGGTCGCCAGCCCAACTGCATTTTTCTTCATCCGAAAGACAAGGTTGGAAATGGAAATCATATTATTAGGCTTGTAATAGTAGCTTTTCTTCTTTTTCAAGAGTTGCAGAACTACTGTTGTCCCGGCATTAAAGAGAAGATAAGTTCCTAGAATAACTAGTAAAACAGCCAAGAAAAAACTCATAATAGCTATTACTGGATTCTGAACAGAAAGAGCAAGGTAGTAACCATATCCCATAGCCCCGAGTCCCAACAGGGTTTGAATAACTAGGAACCGTCCCTTTTTTTCACCCTTAAGGCCATCTTTAGTTAATTGTAAAGGATTTAGCCGTAGCAATCGAAAACCATTTACCAAAACCAACCAACTAAAGATACAAGCAAAGATGACAAGAACAATAGGAATTGTCATTACTTGAAAGGTCGAAACCAAACCGGTACCTTCTCCGATAAGCCTTTGAAGAAAAGCGTAAATGAGTTTATCAAATAGTGCCCCCACACCTATACCTAGAAGCAGAGTCACAAAACCCATAATCACCGTTTCTTTTAGAATCATACTAAAGAGGTGACGCTTCTCTAAGCCTAGCATACTATAGAGACCAAGCTCCTTTGAACGATTTTTCATAACAAAGCTATTGGCATAAAGAACAATAATTCCAGAAGAGAGGGCGACAATCACAAGTCCCATCCCCAAAACCATCTTGATAGGATCTGACCCAGTTAAGTCATCCAGATGTGGATTAAGCGTTAAAGATGTAAAAATATAGGTAATAGCAATAGCCAGAATTGTTGCTAAAGCAAAAGGATAATAAAGCTTACGATTTTTTATGAGATTGGACAAAGCCAGTCTATTGGTTAGACGAAACATATTAGTTCACCTCACTTGCCATTGCAGTTAGTGTATCGGAAATTTCCTGGAACATTTGATGTTCAGACTTATCTCCTTTGAAGATTTGATTATAAAGAATTCCATCCTTGATAAACAAAACACGCTTCGCACGACTGGCGGCAGCCGTCGAGTGAGTTACCATAAGAATGGTCTGACCGCTGGCATTAATAGCATCGAAGACATCCAAGAGCGCCGCTGAAGATTTAGAATCCAAGGCACCTGTTGGCTCATCTGCTAAAAGGATTTCTGGTTTAGTAATGATTGCACGCGCAACTGCAACCCTTTGCTTTTGGCCACCTGAAATTTCATAAGGGTACTTCTCCAGTAAGGAATGAATTCCCAGTTGACGACTGATTGCATCTACTTGTGTCATCATTTGCTTAAGTGGGCGTCGAGAAAGGACTAAAGGTAGCAAAATATTATCTTTAACCGATAGGGTATCTAAAAGATTGAAATCCTGGAAAACAAACCCCAATTTTTCACGACGGAAACTGGAAGCATCCTTGTTTTTGATGGTTGCTGTGTCCATACCATTCAGATAGACACGCCCTGCTGTTGGTTTATCAAGCATGGCAAGGATGTTGAGTAGGGTTGATTTTCCTGAGCCGGACTCACCCATGATTGCAACATATTCACCCTTTTCAACCGTAAAATGGATATCTTTAAGGGCTTCAACCTGGTTTCCTTTGAATCGTGTTTTATAGATTTTTTTAACATGTTGAACATCTAGTAATGTCATAATAAGCTCCTTTACTTAATAGATTTGGAAGAGATTTTAGGAACCTCTTACTTAACTTCTGATACCATTTTATAGAAAAAGCAGGGCTACAACCATAACCCTTGCTTTCATTTCTGGTCTTATTTCTTACACTTTTGTAAGTTAGTAATCAATAGCCAACTTCTGCTTTTGAAAATGAATGGAAACGGTGGTGAGAGCTAATACTAATATCATGTCCAAGCTGATCAGCAATTTTCTTAGAAAGATAGAGTCCCAGTCCAGACGACTGCTGAGTCAAGCGGCCATTGTAACCTGAAAAACCACGCTCAAAGACACGTAATATATCACTATCCTTGATACCAATCCCAGAATCTTTAAGATAAAGCCTATTATCTTTGAAGTAAATGTCAATGCCACCACTCTTTGTGTACTTCAAACTATTTGATAAGACCTGCTCTATGATAACCAAGAGCCATTTTTCATCTGTAACGACCTCAACATCCAAGTCATGTAGATTAATAGTTAATCCTTTTTGAATAAAGAAAATGCTATGCTTTTTAACAACTTCTTTAACCAAGGGGGCTAATGCAACCTGCCTCAACTGCAAATCATCATGAAAGTTTTCCAAACGTAAATACTGCAAGACCAGATTGGTGTAGGCATCAATCTTGAAGATCTCTTGCTCCAAGAGAGCCCTCGTTTTACTATCTGTAACATCCCCTAACAATAATTGACTGGCTGCTATTGGTGTCTTGATTTGGTGAACCCAGAGGGTATAGTAGTCCATCAAATCTGTATAGCGCTTGCGCTCCTCCTCAGTCTGAACCATTTGACTCTCCTTAGCATTTTCCAAGGCCTGAGCTAGATAAAACTCTAAAGGACTTGATGGTATCATTTTCTCATAGAGATAGGCTAAGTTATAAGACTGATAAGAGCTAACCAAGTCCCAAATAACTATGATGATAGCCACAAATGTCAGTATGGTCAAGGCATAATGAAGAATATCTGCTGCCACTTCAAATAAAAAGGCAAACAAAACCAAGACGATTCCATTAAAAATAAACAAAAGATAGAAAGGTAGACGAGACCTAATCTGATATTTGACAAATTGACGCTTATCCATCATGACGCAACCCGTAACCGACACCTTTCTTGGTTTCAATAAAGCCCTTCAAACCAACTGCCTCTAACTTCTTACGTAAACGTGCCACATTGACAGACAGGGTATTATCATCAATAAAGAAGTCACTGTTCCAAAGCTCCTTCATGAGGTCTTCCCGACTAACGATATTTCCAGCATGGTCGAAGAGAACTTGTAAAATCTGAAACTCGTTCTTGGTCAAAGAAACGACTTCTCCCTGATAAACCAGATCCATGGCCTTAAGGTTCAGAATCACACCCATATATTCCAAAAGACTCTGATCCTTTCCAAACTCATAAGATCGGCGCAAAAGCCCTTGAATTTTTGCCAAGAGAACATTTTGGTCAAAGGGTTTAGTCACAAAGTCGTCCCCACCCATATTGATTGCCATAACGATATCCATGGCCTGATCTCTGGAAGACAAGAACATAATAGGCACCTTGGAGACCTTACGAATTTCCTGACACCAATGATAACCATTAAATAGAGGTAAACCAATGTCCATAAGAACCAAGTGGGGCTCTACTTTTACAAAAATAGATAATACTTCCATGAAATCTTCAACAAGAACAACTTCGTAACCCCACTGTTCTAGCATTTTTTTGACTTGTTGACGGATAACCTCGTCGTCCTCAACTAATAAAATCTTATGCATAACTCTACCTCTTTCATTTTCCACTATTATAACAGAAATGCTAGAAGAAACGACCATTCTCAGAAAATCTTACAATAATGTTAGATTGAATTTTCCAACTTTTAAAATAGTGCGTTTTCATAGGAAAAATCCTTTGAGTCTTCAAAGAAAATATAGTATTATAATAGAGTTGATGTTGGTTTATCATCAACCAACGACAGCTTCATCGAACAATGAGAAGATTACTTATTTATGTCACGAATTGGCGTGACGTTTCTACAAGGTGCCGTAACACCTAACAATAAGTAAGTCATAAAGTCATAAAAAGATTTTACCGTCTTTTTGTGATTTTAAAGGCTTGCTTGGCAGGCCTTTTTCTGTTATTCGATTGGTTTGATTTTTGTCAGAGTCTCAATGGAATCTGAGAAAATCAAAATACACTTTAGTTTTATTTTTTATAGGAGGTAATATGAAATTACTGGAAGACCGCATTCTCAAAGATGGGAATGTCCTTGGGGAGAACATCCTCAAAGTTGACTCTTTCCTTACTCACCAAGTGGACTTTGATCTCATGCGTGAGATTGGAAAGGTCTTTGCTGAAAAGTTCAAGGATGCAGGCATCACCAAGGTGGTGACTATCGAGGCATCTGGTATTGCTCCAGCCCTCTATGCTGCTGAGGCTTTGGATGTCCCTATGATCTTTGCTAAGAAGGCTAAAAATATCACCATGAATGAAGGGATCCTCACTGCTGAGGTTTACTCCTTCACTAAGCAGGTGACTAGTACTGTCTCTATCGCAAGCAAGTTCCTCACTCCTGAAGATAAGGTCCTCATCGTTGATGACTTCCTAGCTAACGGCCAAGCTGCCAAAGGCTTGATTCAAATCATCGAAGAAGCTGGTGCACACGTCGAAGCGGTTGGTATCGTTATTGAGAAATCTTTCCAAGATGGTCGTGCCCTTCTGGAAGAAGCTGGCTACCCAGTCGTTTCACTTGCTCGTTTGGATCGTTTTGAAAATGGTCAGGTCGTATTTAAGGAGGCAGACATCTAATGCAAAATAAAGAGAAACACTCGCAGGCAGCGGTCCTAGGACTGCAACACCTACTTGCCATGTACTCGGGATCAATCCTGGTGCCAATCATGATTGCTGGAGCCTTGGGGTATTCAGCTCATGAATTAACCTACTTGATTTCAACTGATATCTTCATGTGTGGTGTGGCAACCTTCCTCCAACTTCAACTCAATAAATACTTCGGTATCGGTCTTCCAGTTGTGCTTGGGGTTGCCTTCCAGTCAGTAGCACCACTCATTATGATTGGTAAGAGTCATGGTAGCGGTGCTATGTTTGGTGCCCTTATCGTCTCAGGGATTTATGTTATCCTTGTTTCTGGTGTCTTTTCAAAAGTGGCCAATCTTTTCCCTTCTATCGTTACGGGATCAGTCATCACAACCATTGGTTTGACTCTTATTCCTGTCGCTATCGGAAATATGGGAAATAACGTTGATAAACCAACTGGTCAAAGCCTCTTCCTTGCAGCTATCACGGTTCTTATCATCCTTTTGGTTAATATTTTCACTAAAGGATTTATCAAATCTATCTCAATCTTGATTGGTTTGGTTGTCGGTACTGCTATCGCAGCAAGCATGGGCTTGGTTGACTTCTCACCGGTTGCTGCGGCACCTGTTGTCCATGTGCCAACACCATTCTACTTCGGAATGCCTAAGTTTGAGTTATCCTCAATCATCATGATGTGTATCATCGCTACTGTGTCTATGGTTGAATCAACTGGGGTTTACTTGGCGCTTTCTGATATTACCAAAGACCCCATTGATAGCACTCGCCTCCGTAATGGTTACCGAGCTGAAGGTATGGCCGTTCTCCTTGGTGGACTCTTCAATACCTTCCCTTACACAGGTTTCTCTCAAAACGTTGGTCTTGTGAAGTTGTCAGGCATTAAAAAACGCTTGCCAATCTACTATGCCGCTGGATTCCTTGTTCTTCTCGGACTCCTTCCTAAGTTTGGTGCCTTGGCTCAAATCATCCCAAGCCCAGTACTTGGTGGTGCTATGCTTGTTATGTTCGGGTTTGTTTCTATCCAAGGGATGCAAATCTTGGCGCGTGTTGATTTCGCCAACAACGAACACAACTTCTTGATCGCTGCGGTATCAATCGCTGCAGGGGTTGGTCTTAACAATAGCAACCTCTTCAACAGCTTACCAACAGCTTTCCAAATGTTCTTCTCAAACGGTATCGTGGTCGCAAGCTTACTTGCCATTGTCCTCAATGCCATTTTGAACCATAATAAAAAAGAAAAATAACACAAGAACACCTGAGTCGCTTGACTTAGGTGTTTTCTTTGAAATTAAAATCTTCAAGTTGTAAAGCAAAAGAAAAAACTAAGCAACTAATCTGTCTAACTTTTACTGAAAGTAGCTCTTGCTATTTAATTCTTACGATTGACTTATTTTCAATTCTATAGACAGCATCATAATCTTCCAGATTGTAATGATGGGCAATTTCAATAATGCTATTAGGCAACTGTTTCAGGACATTACTTATTTCTTTTGAACTTGCTGCATCTAAAGAAGCCATCATCTCATCCGCAAGTAAAACCTGCTTGCCCCTCAAAATAGCACGTGCAATCTCAAGTTTTATGATTTGACCACCTGAAAAGTTATCTCCAGTTAATTCATAGTCTAATTGGTGACAACAAGCCTCCCATAGTCCAACTTTTTTTAGTGTTGAAATGAGCAATGAGTCAGAATAATCTTGATAAAGAGTTAGATTATGTCGCACACTTGTATGAAAGACATAGGGATTTTGATGAATAATTGCAATATTATCTAAATTTGGAGTCAGCTCCCTTCCATCAATGCTTTTAAAAATGATTTTCCCACTATATGCCTTATCTTGCCCTGATATTAACCTAAAAAGTGTTGTTTTTCCAATACCACTATCACCAACTATAAGATTATGCTGAGACAATGAAAAAGTAACCGTAACATCTCGAAAAATCTCTTGATTATCATAAGATTTAGTGACGTTTTTTAACTGAATTTCTTCTAAAGTATGTATGTGAAGCCCTTTTGAAGGAATTTCTGACTCACTTCCAAATGTCAATAATTTATCTTTTATCACTTGACTTGATTGAATACTTGCAATAGCCTCCAGAATCTGTTGTAAGGGGTTAATAAGATATGTTGAAGCAGACATCATAGCAATAAGTGTAGTAATTGAATTTTGTTTCATGACAAGACCAATCACAAATGGTCCAATCAAGCCGACAGCTTTCAGAGGTCCTGTCCAAAACATAACTAAATTATGAAGTGTATAATACTTAAATTGTGTCGTCTCCATCTCACTAAGGGTTATGAGAGTTTGCTTTACATTCTCTTTTTCTGCTTGGTTGCAAATAATCGTTTCAATCCCTTTCCCAAAGTCTGTGATAGCTCTTAAATTCTTCTCTTTTGAACTACTTAGTAATTCTCCTGACTCTTTTAACTTTCTCTTAAATATAAACTGAGGCAAAATCATCAGAAAGGCTCCTACAATAAAAAGACTACCCACAATAAGATTTTGTTTGAGCAGATAAATAACTGATACTAGAATAGAGGCACCCCACACTGGTGAGATAAGAAAAGATTGAAGAAACTCCTGGTCTACGATTCCAAGATCTTGTGTCAAGAGTGAGCAAAGCTCAGAATCAGAGTTGTTTTTAGGAAAGACAGCATAATTCTTCAAAATATTCCCTGATAGTCTTACATTAAATGCCCTAATAATAGAACGAAGCAGAATATTCTCTATATACATAAAAGCGTACACTGCCACCCAAAGAGAAATGCTCGACAATGTAAAAACTATTAAATACCGACTATTACCGCTATCTAAATGACCTGCCATCTGGATAATTACAGGAATAACAATTCCTTGACAGGAATAAAGAAGTGCAAAAATGATATAAAGTACCATTTCCTTCTTAGGAAGTAACTTAATAAACTTAACCATCATTGTGATACAGCAACTGATTTATTTTTTCAATAATCATTGCTTTTACCTCCTTCCATTTGATACTATTATTTTAGTTTATTAATAGTATCAACTATTGAAATTTCGGAAATCCGATAAGGAAATTTTATATGGAACTAGGTCAAAAATTTAAGCAGATTCGCAAACAGAGAAAATATACTATTCAAAGACTCGCTCAAGTGGCTGGATCTGTGGCGAGTATTTCAGACTTTGAAAATAACAAAACATCACTCTCAAATGATATTCTTTTCAAACTTTTAAAACACCTAAAAGTCGAATATAATGAATTTTTCGGACAAGAATATCTTGTGGACGAAACCTACATAAAACTTGCTAATCAATACAATCAAGCCTCAAATAATCTAGATTTTGAAGCACTGAAGCAAGTCGCAGAAAGGTTTCGCATTTTAGGAGAAACTAATTATAGCGATTATCTGATTAGTCTTTGTATTACCTGTCAGGTTTCAAAACTTCAAAACCAGCCAGTTAACCAAGATATTGCTACAGAACTTCAAAACTACTTCTTTTCGATTGATATTTGGACACTTCTTGATATTGATTTACTGGATATGGTAAAGGATATCTTCACAGAAGATGCGCTAAAAATCTACATTAAAGAACTCCTATCAATTCTAGGTAAAAATCCTAGAAATAATTTAAATCGAATCACTTTAGATGTTATCAGTCGTTGTATTTTCCAAATCATTCTTTACGGAAATCAAGAAGATTGTGATTACTATCTAAACGAACTAAAAACTATTCAATTCCCAGATTATTTCATGTTACAAAAACTCTATCTTAAAGAACTAGAAGCCGCATACCTTTATAAATTTATCGATAAGAATATGGGAAAGACTTTACATAAAGAAATTCTCCACTACTTGGCTTTTATTGGTGATGACGATAATTTGAGAGAATGGGACCAAACCTTCTGTCAATTATAGACTTTATTGGATAACAGTTGTACAATAATTATATAATTTGAAAAATTTAGAAAGGAAAACAGAATGCACGAAACACATTCTCTCCGTGAGCGATTTCTTGTTTTCTTCAAGATTTTTGTGCCCATACTGATTTATCAGTTTGCCAACTTCTCGGCAGCCTTTGTGGACACTACCATGACTGGTCAATACAATGCCCTACACTTGGCGGGGGTAGCCATGGCAACGAGTTTATGGAGTCCTTTTTTCACCTTTTTAACAGGTATCGTCTCTGCCTTGGTTCCTATTATCGGACACCATCTAGGGGCAGGTCGCAAGGACCGAGTGGCACCTGATTTCTATCAATTTCTTTATATGGCTTTGGGCCTATCACTTATCCTCTTTGCCCTCGTTTTTCTAGGAGCACCTTTTGTTTTGAATCATTTAGGTTTGGAACCTTTGGTCAGAAAGGTAGCCCTTGGTTATTTACGCTTTTTGAGTCTTGGGATTATACCCCTTCTACTCTTTAGTGTGGTTCGCTCCTTCCTTGATGCGCTTGGCCTCACACGCCTTTCCATGTATCTCATGCTTTTGCTTCTACCTCTCAATGGTTTCTTCAATTTTCTCCTCATCTATGGTATTGCTGGTCTACCAGAGTTAGGTGGAGCTGGGGCTGGTCTGGGAACTTCAATGGCTTATTGGGCCCTTCTCCTCATTTCCATTGCGGTTATCAGAAAGCATAAAAAGGTTAAGCCCTACCACATTGAAAAGGTCCAACCCCTTGATAAAACAGCTCTACTTGACGCACTTAAACTGGGTCTCCCTATTGGTGGAACGGTCTTTGCAGAGGTTGCTATCTTCTCAGGTGTTGGTCTGGTTATGTCTAAATATCCGTCCCTAGTGATTGCCAGTCACCAGGCGGCCATGAATTTCTCAAATCTCATGTATGCCTTTCCTCTCAGCATTTCCAGTGCCATGGCTATCATTATTTCCTACGAATTTGGGGCCAGACGCATGGATGCCGTTAAGAGCTACAGCAAGCTGGGACGGTTGACAGCCCTTGGATTTTCTATCTTTACCTTGATTTTCCTCTACTTCTTGCGCTATGATTTGGCAGAACTCTACGGACATGAGCCTGAATTTTTGAGAATGACAGCCATTTTCATGACCTATAGCCTCTTCTTCCAAGTGGCAGATGTCTTTGCGGCTCCGCTTCAAGGAATCCTGCGTGGCTACAAGGATACCAAGGTGCCTTTTTATCTCGGTGTCCTAGCCTACTGGGGCATCACCTTCCCAGTTGGCTTCCTTCTTGAAAAAGTCACTGGGCTAGGTCCCTACAGTTACTGGATTGGCCTTATTGCTAGCCTTATCGTCAGTGGTCTCTGTTACCAATGGCGCTTAAATAGAATCGTCAAACGTTACGAATCACAACTTTGATATCCCTGAAGCAGTCTTGTCAGACTGCTTTTTCTATACTCAAATCTCGATAATACAGAAAAAAAAACTCCTGCATATTGAAAACAGATAGACTGTTATCAATACACAGAAAGCTTCTTTTGATGAGTGATTAATTATATTCAGATTTTCCTGACCTATTACCAAACTGGATGCATTAATGAAAACATAGATGTTTAATATTGAAAAAAGTATCACAGAGACCAGCTGGATCAACTAGGGCACCATAAATCATGACTAAACCACAGAGAGCTAGGAAATGATAAAAATAAACTACTTTCTCCCCTGTTTTAGGAAGTAAAAGAAAAGACCAGAACCACAAGACACAAATGGCTATTAATATGATTAGTTTATTCATCCATTCCATAATAATCTCCTTCAAAAAGGTTTAGCACAATAAAATAGTCCTTAGGACTATCTGAATGTTATCACAAAATCTAACAAGCGCTGTCATTACTTCTTAAGGAAATATCTTAGTATTCTCTTGCTAGTCTTGTTTTGGTAAGTTAAGACATATAAAATCATATTGGGAGGTTGGGAAGACTCATTATTACACAAAGTACAATAATGTTTACAGACGCCAAAACCAGCAAAAGCTAAGGAGAAGGACATATTGACACTTGTCAGATTTCTCACTATTATAGTGTACTATTTTTTTATTTGAAACATAAAACAATTTTGCCCAAATTGTTAAAAAATGTAATGAAAGGTCACTTTTTTATCCTGAATGGTTAGGTTACATATCATGTTAGGTTTAAAAGGCTTTCATCTTATTTACATCTTCTTCTGTCATGAAAAAAGAGGTTAGAACCAACCTCTTTTTAGTAAATAATTCATTCCTTCAGAATAACTAATCAGTCCACTTGATCAAGCAAGTAAGCATAGCCTTCTTTTGCCATGTCAGCTTTAGGAACAAATCGCGTTGCTACACCATTGATACAGTAGCGTAAGCCACCCTTATCTCTTGGCCCATCTGGAAAGACATGACCTAGATGAGAATCACCCACACGACTACGAACTTCGATGCGGTCCATATTGTGCGAATGGTCTTCCTTGTAGTTGGCTACCTCGGGGCTTATAGGGCGAGAGAAACTTGGCCAGCCACAGGCTGAATCAAACTTGTCCTTGGACGAAAAGAGTGGCTCACCAGTCGCCACATCAACATAAATCCCAGGCTCAAACTGATTCCAAAGCGGACTCGTAAAGGCCCGTTCTGTTCCATTCTCCTGAGTCACAGCGTAGGCTTCTGGACTCAAACTTTCCTTAAGTTCCTCCCGATTTGGCTTGTGATAAGCACTAGCATCAATAACAGGACTAGCTGCCTGATTGACATTGATATGACAGTAACCATTAGGATTTTTCTTGAGATAATCTTGATGATAATCTTCAGCAGGAATAAAGTGCTGAAGTGGAAACAATTCAACCGCCAAAGGCTGACCGTATTGCTCAGTCATTTCTTGGAAAACTTGCTCGATAGTCGATAAATCATTTACATCCGTGTAGTAAACACCCGTACGGTACTGGCTACCCACATCATTGCCCTGTTTGTTTTTACTCAGAGGATTGATGATACGGAAGAAATGTAGCAGAATCTCACGCAAGGATACCTTGCTAGCATCATAGGTCACCTGAACGGTTTCAGCGTGGCCCGTCTGACCGATAAGCTCATAGCGAGTTGTCTCACTACGGCCATTGGCATAACCCGAAACCGCATCAAGCACACCAGGTACGCGAGAAAAATACTCCTCAACACCCCAGAAACAGCCACCAGCAAGATAGATAGTATGATTATTTAGATTTGACATTTTTAACACTCCCTTCAATAGATACTTTCATCTCCACGCCTTAAGTGTAACGCTTTTGAGAAGATTTCGCACTTATAGTGACTTGAGGGAGAAAAAATCCCATCACAAGTGTGATAGGATTCAAATAGATGACTTTATTACCTTGATAAATCTACAAATAAACAGATTGACTGGTAATCAATACCTTAGGTAACAACTGGACAACAATTCCTTCATCAGGATTTTCAGAATCATCAAATAGGAATGCTAGTTCTCCAGTTCTCTCGATGTACAATTCACTTAAACTAAATCTCTGTTTACTTTCAATACCAAATTCAGCTATCAACAGGGCTTGAAGCTTTTCTAACTGTTTATCTTTTTCCTCTAAAAACTGAGAATATACCGACTCTTGCTGTTCTGTAATACCATCATTTTCATAATACGCAGAAAAATCAACTGGCACAATTTGAGACTGTGAAAACAAATTTACTTCAAGCTTGGTGTAATACCCAAAATCAAATTCTAATTCACCAAATTTTGACTCTATCATGATTCATTACCTTTCTTCTCAATTAATTCTTTACATTTCGCAATTCCACCTTTATGTGGAATTGCACCGTGGGCATCTATAGGTACTAGATCTAAGGTTTTCATGTCACTTCTTTCATGATAGGTTAGCCTATGTTCTTTTCTATAAGCTTTTGCCTCTTCGGGACTGACTCCCATTTTGATAGCTAATTGTAAATCACCTTGTTTAAAATTTTTATTCCTTTTTTCTGAAAAGTTTTTTATTTTAAAGCTTTCTTTAGCTATAGGTGTAAAATCTGGTTCAAAATTTTTAAAGGTAATTCCATCAATACCATATGGTTGAAATATTTCCTTAATCGTTTTCTGTTCTGGATTAGTTTGTGTATTCTGCGGGACATAGTTTGGATCAGGAATCCATTTCGAATTTCCAGGCTCACCAGTCCAGTTACCATTTGTGCTAGGAATAAATTGCTTTTCAAAATTATTGTCATTTATTTTAAATAGTGATTTTGTAAAATTTTTAATGTCTTGTCCAGACAATTTATCCTTTGGGAGAATACTTTTAAAATTATCGGCAGTATTTTTTTCAGCTTCAAGATTTTTTCCTTCCATTAGTATACGCCCCCTTCTTTTGTTTGAACTTCTACAAAACGTTTAAATAGATTTTCGTAAGAGGAATCTCGAAACTGATGTTCTTCAATTACCAATGCCAAGATGATATTAATCGTTTCTTTAGGGTAAGATTCGATAGGTAGTTGGAAGTTATGTACAACAGTGTCAACCCAATCATGAATATCGTCTTCATCCTTTGATTTCTCGATTGCCCTATTGGCATCTAGCAATTCATACACAAGTTCTCTCAAACTCTTCAAATTAACGTCCCCGCTAGAATCATTGACTTCCATAAGAAGCCTTTTAATCTTTGAACTGATATTTGAATTTAATATCAATTCACTTACACTAGAATAATCTACATGCTTACCTTTGGTCATCCAATTTGTTATAAGATAATCTAAAATAACCGATTTGACATTGTTGGCTTTGAAACTTTTAGACGTAGCACTTCCTACAAATGTATTCTGAAATGTATTAGAATCATGCTCAACTTTTTCAACCTTACATAAAACTGGCTGAATCCATTCATTTTGATAAACTGCTGCAACACCCTTTGGTAATTTGGCGAGTTCTATGATTTGGTCATCGTTTAGATTAGCTGACTTACCTACTAATTCACGATCTGAAAAATCAGGTAATCGCATGATAATCTTAGTATTAGTATTTCGGATAACTGACAAATCCATTAGACCTGGTGCTTGATCAGCAATAATAAATCCTTCCCCATAGGTACGCATTTCAGCAATGGCATTTGCCAACATCTCCACACTCTTACCTAGGAGATTAGCTGATTCAGACATTTGTTCTGTTGATGTGCGTTTTAAGAGATTATGCGCTTCTTCAAGCACAGTGATGTGTTTTAATTCTGCATTCATATCCCCATTAGTCATGCGATACTCTTGCAACTTCAATACCAAAATACCCATTAGCAAGGATTTAGTCTCAGTGGAACCAACTCTACTGAGATCAACAATGACATTCGTATCAAATAGATGTTCATTTGTGAGTTCATCATTTGAAAAGATAAGTCCATTAATACCGTTTGTCAGAGATTCGATTCGAGTTAGTAAGGCTCCCTTATAAGCACCTTTATTCTCATCATCATATTCACTGGAATCAATAATTGTCTTAATATTATCTGCTATATCATTGAAATTTGGATAGAGTCTACCATAAGGGTTGTTTGATTCAAGAAGATCCCATCCACAATCTTGATAAGATTGTTCAACAGCTTTTTTTAAAACAGCTGGCATAGCCGCATACATCGGCCAACATACATTGAAAATTTCAACTAGTCTATCTAGATGCTCTAAAATATGAATTTCTTTAGGGAAACTAAACGGATTCAACCTCAGCAATGGTGTTAACTGAGGATTCGTTCCATAAACTGAAACATCGTCGTGATTACCAAAGACATGCTTATATTCTCCTTTTGCAGGTTCAACAACTAGGAATTTCAAGCCATTCTTTCTGCCTTCATTAAGGAGTTGATAAATCGTATTACTTTTACCAGATCCCGTACTACCTGTCACAAAAACATGAGAGGCTAAAGAGTTTTGGTTCAGATTTACTGGTACATCTTCCTTATGATACATATGGAAAATATCACCTAAATGAAGCATCTTATCAGTAACATCTTCTTCATCAAATTTAGCAATATTTCGGCCGAATTCTGCACACTCTAATATCGGTAGTCCAGGAATAGATTTTCTTGGGAAGTTCAATGAAAAGGCTAATTCTTGACCAGTAAGAGGTACTGTTGATGTCACGATAGATGGGTAGACACTAAAGGTTGAATCAGCTAATAGCAAATTAGGGTTCAATCCAAATAAAGGGTGACGTAATTCTCTTAGGTATGCTACAATCTCCTCTGCGTCACCACTGCTCTCACCTAAATCCCCTCTCCATAAATTAACCGAAGACTGACTCATAAAGGACTCTTCTCCTTGGGTCAAAGCTAAGTAAGTGTGAGCAACATTATTCGCAATATTTTGATCCTCACTGAGTACATAGGCAGCGAACTCCCACATGCCCATAGCCGTTCCTTTTTCAAAACGTTTCATCTGTTCTTCAAGGACCTTAAGGGCGTGAGAAATATTATGATTGGTAAAGGACTGAGTGATTCCCTCATTCTTACCAACTGTCGCAGTAACATTTGAAGCACGCGCAAAATTAGCACCGATATTAGACCCTAAGTTAACACCACTTGAAGAGCCCAAGGTCTGTCCAACCGTTTGTGATAGGGCACGACTAGCAGTTTTAGCAAGGGCACGGCTAACAGTTTTTGCAGTCGATTGACCAATAGAGTCTGAATTACTAGTTCCTTTACTCCAAGTGTGATGATAATCTACTGTTGCCTTAAACATTTTACCATCAGCTCCAATACTACCACCAAAACTATCTGACGAATCTTTACTTTCCCCATCTGTATGGGAAGTATTGGTACCATCAGTCTGACCAGACGAATCCGTTTGAGATTGACCACTAGTTTGCGTATCCCCAGCAGATTGGTTAACTGATTGATTCTTACCATGTTGGATACCAGCACTGGCTCCAACATTGACTCCAAAAGTAGCCATGGAAGTCGTTGCATCTGAAGCTGTGAAAGTATAGTTGGTTTGCCATTTTTCATAAGGAGCTAAAGCTGAAAATAGCTCAGACAGACGCAACTTTCTATTTTCTATATCTTGGATGGGACTTGCTAACAGGATTAAGGTATAGTTTTCTGATGGTTGTGACGGAATGATGCCATCAATCAATTTTTCGATGGTTTGACTGATAAATTTTTCAGATTTGGCAGTTGGTAAATTAGACACCGTTGCCACTGAATAGGGCTTAGAGTTTGCTAGACAAGGAATCCTACCAATTCCCTTTTCATTCTGGACTATAGATCCAGGAAAGTTACCTTTAATGGCTTCTAACAATCGCTTACGATAATTTTCGACATTAACATTATCAGAATCATTCTTGGTATTTACTACAGCTAGAAAAACTTCTGTATTGGTTTCAGTTCGATTGAAGACGAGAGCAATATTACAGTCCTCGTTAGAAAGTACTTCATAAACATTAACCAGTTTTTCTAAACTATTTTCTTTTTTATCAACGACCCATTTTGTGATATTGAAATACCTGATATTATATGATTCCTGAAAGTCTGTACCAAATTCTACCTTATTTTCTATAGGAACATAGAGTTCTTTTATTTGTTCCAAATACGAATTGAAAATTTCTACTCCACATGAAGCTAATAAACGGTTCGTTAATTCCTCATCGCTAATATTAGGTTGATCTGCCAGATACTTCTCTCTTTGCTCCTCAACTTGTTTGAGCTGCTCAGGGCTCAAAGCTGAAAGTTTCGCAACCTTGTCTGCAGCCTTAGCTCCTGCCTTATTAATAATGTTTTTTATTCCCATACGATTCACCTACAAAAAGCTATTTCCAAGTAATCATTTGTTTAATCTGGTTAGTATAATTTTCAATTTGTTGCTGCTGCTCCTCTAAGCTTGCAACTTCATTTCTTGTTCTCTGAATTTTCGTATTCAAAGCACTTAATTCTGGACTAAATTCAATTATATTTTGAACAATTATACTTGTAAGATTTACTAGCCAAATTTTAAAAGCTTTCTCGTGTTCCGAACAAATACTTCCTGCAAATTCTGTCATCTTTGATTTAAATAAATCATTATAGGTCTTCTTAAGGCCAGATGCGTTAACTTTACTTGATTTCAAAGTAAAGTCTCCCAATCTAAATACATAACTAAGTTCTTCTTTACTAAACTTTTCAAGATTTAATTGAGTAAAATCTATCTCTTCATAAGATAAAATCAATTGAGAAAGC
>OBWX01000106.1_pt1 | contig 32788 bp, 49 predicted proteins | sample 1476571 | NCBI WGS metagenome assembly OBWX01 (sample SAMEA2580139, study PRJEB22360) | human gut metagenome | biome: human gut; feature: human-associated habitat; material: faeces | place: Denmark | collected 2008/2010 | reverse complement strand
TATTTCTATAGAGAAACTTTTTATTGCTAGGTATACATGATTATATTGAAACCTTACAGCAGTAAGGGTTAGAGGCTATTTTAGGTATACATTTTGGTCTACATTATCGAGGTGATCAAGTGTCAGAACAAAAAATTCAAAACGAAATAATCTTAGCAATCAATCAACGTGGCCATAGACTTTGGAGAGCGAATGCTGGAAAAGTACAGACGAAAGATAACAGAATAATCAAATTACTTCCTAAAGGCTTTCCCGATACATTCGGTTATCGTAAATCGGATGGAAAGTTTATAGCAATCGAAGTAAAGACAGAAAGTGGACGATTACGACCTGAACAAAAGAAATTTAAAGCATTTGCAGAAACACAAAACATTTTATATGGCGTAGCAAGAAGTGTGGAAGAAGCAATCGAAATTGTGGAAGGTACGCAGAAATTGTAAAGGAGAAGATGAAGAATGGCAAAAATTAAAGTTGAAAAGAACATGAATTTATTAGAATTGATTGATTGGGCTTGGAAGAATGGTGTTAAAGAAAAAGCGTTTTATAGCAATATCGACGGAGGTTCTTTGTATTTTGACATGGCACAAACAGTGTCGATAGAGCATTTAATCACTAAAGATGAAACTTTCACAGTAGAAGTTGAAAAAGAAATTACGGAAGAAACAAAAATTCCAGAAATGCTTGAGATATTTCAAGATAATTATGGAAATCAATGGTTTGGGAATTCTATTGAACAAGTAAAAGATGACCTTAGTAGAGAATTCTGGTTGAAAGACGGAGATACAATGACACTCATCTGGAAAGATGGCGAATTGGTAGGTGATGAGTAATGGATAAAAAAACTAGAATAAATGAAGCATATGAGAAATTAGAAAAAGAAGGTCTTAACTTCAAAGAAGATAAAGCAATTTTCAGACTTAAAGATGGGACTATGGAAATTTATTTTGATGAAGAAGAAACAATAAAAACAGAATTTCACGATATGAACGTTTTTGTATCTGATGAATTAAAAGACATAGACACTTTCGAAGTATTGAAAAATTTGTTTTAGGAGTGATGAGTAATGGCAACAGTCAAAGCTGAAGTGTTAATAAGAGGCACGATTGAATTACCAGCAACTAAAGAAACAGATGAAGAAATGGAATACAGAATCGAGCAAGCAAAGAAAAGTCCAGAAGAAATTTTCGACGATATCGACATTAAAGGTGTAGATTTTCGTTATGAGCATTGGAAGTGATCGTATGTACGATAGATATAAAAATATTCCAGATGTGTATATCGGTGGTAAAAAATATCGACTATGTGACGTATATAAGTATTTTGATGTTGGAGATGCAACTGTTCGTAAAAGATACTACAAGCAAAAATTAAGAGGTTGGGAACTTGTCTATGGTAAAGGCAAGGTTCCCGTTGAAATTGAACAAGGTAAGGGGATAAGCAGATGAGAATTAGTGAATTAAAGAGAAATGATGTAATAATGATGTGCTGTTGTAAAGTTTATTCTTTAGCAATAGTCGATGAAACTGGCGGAACTAATAAAAAGAATGGCATTTATTTTTGGGCAATAGTTGAATTAGAAGATGGTAGAAAAATTGAGATAGATGATAGTTGGGGGTTTATGAAAGTAAATGAGCCTTTCACTCGTAAGGTGGATATGCAAGAAGAACAAGACATGGTACACGAGCCACCTCATTATCAGTTCGGTAAGTTCTCAGCACGAATGATTATCGAATTAGTAGGCAAGACGTACAAATCAGCGTCAGTATTCTATCACGTAGGCAATGCACTCAAATACTTAATGAGAGCGCCTAGAAAGAATGGTTTAGAAGATTTAAAGAAAGCTAAGCAAAGTGTTGAATTTGCGATTGAAACATGGGAGGCAGAAGAAAATGGCATATGATGTAGATTTTTGGTATATCTCACAAAACGCTTGTGAAATAACTTCAACATTCACTCCGTTTTCTGAAGATGAAGAAGAAAGTATTTATATGGATAACGAAGATTTCTTTGCGATGGTCGATCAATTTAGTGATGCCAATTTGATGTATGAAGCTTGGAGAATATTAAGAAGTCAATTAGAAGGAGAAAGTAAACAAAAAATGTTGGAAATCGAAAACAATTTAGGAATTGATGTTGATAAAGAATTAGAAAATATGTATGAAAGATCAATGGAATGATAAGGAGGACTAATTATGGTGTACATGTACGAGCCATTCACTCACACAGTAACCAAAACTGACTTATCTCATCTACACAACATTACAGGTATTCCACACAACACACTATGGTATCAAAGTAAACATGGTATCTATAACGATAAGTTGAGATGTTTCTTTTCAGATACGCTACCTAGATTTAAGAAGAAACAAGAGTTTAATGAAAGAGTTGTAACAAAAGACGAAATTTGGAAATACAGTGATAAATATGATCTGTATGTTAGCAACTTAGGAAGAATGAAAACGCCGAATGGTAAATATAAGTTCGGTAATGGTTGTAAAGGTGTAATCACAGTAATTTATAAGAACAATAAATATCGTGCAGCAGATATTGTGTATGAAACGTTTATCGGTGGTTTAAAGACAGGTTATCATGCCTACCCTAGAGATAGTAGATATAACAATCTTGTAGCAGATAACCTATTCCCTTCCACCATTGCTAAGTACAGATTATATCGGAGAAATACAGGGCGTTCTAAACCACTTTACCTAGTGGATAGCAACAATGAGATTGTAGAGGAGTTTGCTAGTACGGTAGAGGCACAAAGTGTATTGTTCGTTGACCGACGACATATTGCAAGAAGATGCAACAGCAAATGTGTAAGTGACGGACTAATGTATGTGTGGGCAGACGAATATGAGGAGTTAATCTCATGACCAGTATTTTTAAATTAAATGAAACAGTAAAACAGACATACAAATATCAAACAAAAGGTAAATCACCTACCGAAGTGCAGCACGAACTAAAGGCTATGGGCATTGAAGGTTTTGTTATTCGTATGACGAATGTACATGTAACAATGCGAGTGCCGAGAGAAAGTAAGGATATGAATAGGGAGTGTTTGAGATGAAACTTAAATTTAGAGCATGGGACAAAGATCACGAATATATGGAATATACAGATAAAAATTTAATAGTGAGTTTTGGGGATAACGGGAACGTAGATGTTACAGATTTATCTAATATTTATTCAACTTGTAATAGTATGCAAAATTTTGAATTAATGCTCTCAACTGGCCTAAAAGATAAAAACGGCGTTGGAATTTTTGAGGGCGATATTGTCGAATTTAAATATCCATATGATAAGCGTATAAAAACAAAAGGTGTTATTGTTCGGAACGATAATAAAGCCTGTTTTGGAATAAGTATGAAAGAAACTACTGAACAATATGAATTATATAGAATAACAGCAGAAAACTATTTAACTGTTATTGGCGACGTATATCAAAACCCAGAGTTATTGGAGGATAACTAATTGGACATTAACAATCTCTACACCTACAAAGCAACATGCACCCATGTTGTGGACGGGGATACTTTGGATATCTTACTCGATTATGGCTTTGATACCTACGCTAAACGTCGTGTACGTTTGCTAGGTGTCGATACGCCAGAAAGAGGACAGGATAAGTTTAAAGAGGCGACAGCGTTCACTAGAGAATGTGTAGAACATAAAGATATATACGTGCAGACATACAAGAGTGATGTGTTCGGTAGGTATCTTGCGAATGTGTGGTACGAGAACGGGACACGTAGTTTGAATGATGATCTAAGGGACGCAGGGCTATTGAAAGAGAATTCTAAATGGAATGAGGGATAGGAAATGGAAAATTACAGACAAATGTGGATGAGTTTAAGAAATGATTTATCTATGAGAATTAGAGAGTATAGACAAGCTGATAATATTGCTGGTTTAGATGATTATGGTTTAACTGAATTAGACGCATGGGAAGGTATTATGCAAGAAATTGAGGGGCTTGAGAGACAACTAGAAGAAAATGATCGAGCTAAAGAAAATGTATTAGAATTCGCTAAAAAGAACGGATTAGACATAGACGAATCATATCCACGTAGTGATTGGTGGAAGTTCAGAGATGAACGTGACGCTTATAAGAAACAACGAGATGAACTTACTGACGATATGGCAGAAGTGAAAAGGAAGGCAGAGGCGTGGGATAAGTTAAAAGAAGAAAAAATGAATGACTATAAACGATATAGTAAAAAGTTAGAGGAAGCATGGGGCTTTGATTATATAACTAGACCGATTGAAAATTATTTAGGCGAAATGGAAATAATATTAAAACGCATGGACGAACTAGACGGGACACACGAGTTTCAAAACTTATTAAGTGATTTGGAGGAACAATAAATGAACACATTAGAATTCAAAAAGTTATCAAAAGACGCAACTACACCAGAACGTGGACGTTTAGATGCAGGGTATGACATCTTCGCAGCAGAAACAGTAATACTTGAACCACAAGAGAAAGCAAAGATTAGAACAGATATCGCTGTGAACATTCCAGAGGGGTATGTAGGGCTATTAACATCAAGAAGTAGTGTAAGTAGTAAAACGCATTTAGTGATTGAAACAGGCAAGATAGACGCAGGGTTTCAAGGTAATATGAAGATTAATATTAAGAATGATATTGAATTATTAAATACAGACGAATATATCTTTAAAGATATAAAAGATGAAATGATTGAATACAAAAGCTATAACGAACCATTAGATGAGCGAAGTTCCAACCCACTAGAAAACTTTAAAGTAAGAAACACTAACTATGTTATCAAAAAATTCGACAAACTCGCACAACTCGTTATCGTACCTATTTGGACACCAGAGTTAAAAGAAGTAGAGGAGTTTAGTTATGTGTCAGAGAGAGGGACAGACGGGTTTGGATCAACAGGATACTAAGGACATAGTAGCAGAGATTAAAAGAATACTTCGCAAAGAGTAGTGAGAAGTAACGAGAAGTAAAACGGAGTAACGAGGAGTAGATAAAGTGAGTAATTTTATCGGAAGTTTCAACATGCCTAAACAACAATTAAAAGAATTGTCTGATGCAAAATTGGCTATGCACTTTACGTATATGGAAGAACGATTTAAGCAATTAAATAAAATGAAGTTTGATTGTTTATTACCACTTGATAAAGATAGTTCAGAGATATTGGAAATACCTCATAAAACTCAGAAAGAATTTAAAAATATATTCAGACAAGTTATGAAAGATAAAATCGGAGAGGCGCATGCTGAATTTGTAAAACGTAACATTGGAACATACGAAACTAATGTAAAAGAGGTGCTTGGGAAGTGAAACAATTCCTAATCAGAGAATTCACAGATAGCACAGGTTATGTGCATGTCAATGTAGAACAACCTAGAGAGAATGAACGTATGACGTTGGTTGAGGCAGAGAGCAAGGAAGAAGCGAAAGAGAAACATAAGAAAATCACAGGATTAAGTGAATGTCCTAATTGCAAAATGCTAGGCGGAAACCTAATGGCCAAAGATTATAACAGTCCAATCGAATATATGAGATGTAATCATTGTGGGCATAACTATCATAGATTAGGAGGTAAGTATGATGTTTAAACGCATATTAAAGATTTGGTTTACCATCGCTATGTACGAGTTAGGGAAGTATCTCACTAATGTAGTTATTGATTACTACAAATATAAGCAAGATGAGGTGGAACAAGCGCCACAAGATTTTAATGAGTATGATCATACCCATTTGAACGATGAGGTGAGTGAATGATGGAATGGCCACTATTAATTGCGATAGCTATTTTGTCTATAATGTGGGCAATATCAACGTATAAATGGGTAAGGGCAGAACAGAAAGCGAAAAGATATTATGACATCATGATAAAAACGTGGAATGAGAATACACGGATAAATAATCAATTGCGTAACAATCGAAAGACAGACTTGATAGATGATAGGACGCGCATACAAAGAAAGTCAGTTGAAATGGAAGATAAAGATAATAAACGCAGCTTAGGAAAATACGTGGTTGAGTTAAAAGACGAAGTATATTTAGCAAAAAAACATATAAATTCTTATAGAGACACATATATTATAACTGATAATGTATTTGAAGCTTTATCGTATAAAAATTTAGGATCAGCTAAAGAAGATGCGCGTATTTTGGGTGGGAAAGTATTACAACACAAACCTAATTTAGAGGTGGTTGAATGACTTGGTGGATAGTATTAATACCTATTGTATACCTAGTATGGATATGTATAAAGAGTAAGGGGGAACATAAGTGATAACGATTGAACGTCATGATATTAGAAAGTTAGAAGAATATATTCAACATGTAGAACGTTATCGTAAGGAATTAAAGGTTTGTGAGTATGAATTGCTAGAAAATCATGAACCAGAGAACGTAGGCGCTGGGAAAAGCAATCTACCCGGTAACCCAATTGAACGTCAGACGATTAAGAAGTTAAGTAACAAACGATATGTAATGTTAAGTAATATTGTTAATGGCGTTGATAAGTTAGTAGAAGAAGCAGACGAAGATACACTCGACATGATTAACAAACGATACTGGGAATGTCCTATTGGTTGTTATGAGTGGGAAGACTTAGCAGAATACTTTGGAACAAGTAAATCAAGTATATTGAGAAGACGCAATGCAATGATTAATAAGTTAGCTGAATTAATTGGTTATGTGTAATTGGACTTGAGAGGTATATAAGTTCGCTTCAAAAGGCGCTATCATGATAGTGTAAGTTCTATCAGGTGACTTACATGTAATGATTTGATTCTTTGCTGAACAATTCAAAAACATACTCCTTTCTAAAATGTTAGTTTTTCATTTACTCATCCCTAAAAGGTAAATGATATAACCTATCTGAGAGAACACTCAGGTAGGTTTTTTGTCGTATAAAAAATAAATAAAGTGAATAACGTGAGAGTTGGTGATATATGAGATGACAAAAATGCAAAATAATGCAACATTTGGGGCGTATTTGGAATTGACAAAAAAACAACAAGAGTACATACGCCTCAAGAATGAAACAGATTTAAATGAAGGTGAAATTGCTACTGAAATTGACGTTAACCGTTCTACTATCTCACGCTGGAAGAACAACGATAAATTTAGAGAAGGCTTTAAAGGTTATCAAGTAGAATATTTATCTAATCAAGTACCTAAAGCATTACAGACAATGATTAATCTGTTAGATGCTAAAAGTGAATTAGTTAGATTTCAAGCATCAAAAGATATATTAGATCGTTCAGGTTATACTCCGATAGACAAACAAGAATTAGAAGTAACTACCCCTACAATTATCAATAATATTCCATTAGAGGATTAATTATGGAAATACAATTAGATAAAATTGTTGGCGGAGGATATAACCGATTCTTTAATAATAAAAACTTTTACAGAGTGGTAAAAGGCTCTAGGGGTAGCAAAAAGAGTAAGACAACTGCACTAAACTTTATATACAGACTAATGGAGTATGAGTGGGCTAATTTGCTTGTAGTCAGACGTTTCAGTAATACAAATAAACAATCAACATATACAGACTTGAAGTGGGCTACAAACCAATTAGGTGTAGCTCACTTATTTAAGTTTAACGAGAGTTTACCAGAGATTACTTATCAACCAACCGGACAAAAGATTCTGTTTCGTGGTTTAGATGATCCTTTGAAGATTACATCAATCACAGTTGATACCGGAATATTATGTTGGGCATGGTTTGAAGAAGCCTATCAGATAGAAACGTTTGATAAATTTAGTACCGTTGTTGAATCTATTCGTGGTAGCGTTAATAGTCCTGATTTCTTCAAACAGGTTACAGTTACATTCAACCCTTGGAGTGAACGTCATTGGCTTAAACCTACATTTTTTGATGAAGATACTAGGCTAAACAATACATTTTCATATACAACGACTTATCGAGTAAATGAATGGCTTGATGATGTCGATATTGCACGTTATGAGGACTTGTATCGTACAAACCCTAGACGTGCAAGAATTGTTTGTGATGGTGAATGGGGCGTAGCTGAAGGACTTGTATTTGATAACTTCGAAGTGAAAGAGTTTGACTGGCTGAAAGTATTCAAACGGACACAAGAAAAAGCTCACGGAAGCGATTTCGGATTTACTCACGATCCGACTACATTGATTAGTACCGTTGTAGACATGAAGAACAAAGAATTATGGATATACGACGAACACTATGAAAAAGGTATGCTCACTGATGAGATATATCAAATGTATGTAGATAAAGGATATAAAGATGCGCTTATTGTTGCAGATAGTGCCGAGAAACGTTTGATTGCAGAGATTAAGCGTAAAGGTATTCCTAATATTAAACCGTCAATCAAAGGGCAAGGCTCAATAATGCAAGGTGTTCAGTTCATACAAGGTTTTAAGATATATGTGCATCCAACTTGTGTACATACAATCGAAGAATTAAACACATATACTTTTGAGCAAGATAAGGAAGGTCATTGGCTCAATAAACCGATTGACGCTAATAACCATTTGCTAGATGCACTTAGATATAGCTTAGAACGTTTCCATTTACCACATAAACAGACGAAAACAAATGTTAGGAAGAATATTAGCACAATCAAATCAATGGGATTATAAGGAGGGATAACGCTTGTTAAAAGTAAATGAATTCGAAAGAGATGCAGAGTACCGACAACATCGAGATAAGATATACAGACGTGACGCAGTAGAAACATATCGTTACGACGGTACATTAAGCGAGATACTAGGTGATTATGATTTCATTAGCGAATGCATTAGTCATCATCTAGAGGCACAAGTTCCTAGATTACAAATGCTTGACGATTACTATCAAGGACTTAACTACAATATCATGCGTAATCGTAGACGTAGAGAAAGACACTTAGCAGATAATCGTGCAGCACATGACTTTGCATCATACATCGCAGACTTTATTAATGGTTATTGTTTTGGTCATGCGATACAAGTACAAACAGAAGATGAAAGTACACAAGAGAAGATTAACGGACTACATAACCTAAATGACATTGATACACACAACCGTTCTATCGGACTAGATTTATCTATTTTTGGACGTGCTTATGAGTATGTTATTCGTAATCAAGATGATGAGGTTAGATTATACAAATCTGATCCACGTAACACATTTGTGATTTACGATAATACGATTGAACAAAACAGCTTAATTGCAGTGAGATACTGGAAAGCATCAACGAGAGAATATGACGATACAGATATTTATAACGTGGACATCATTACACCTAATGCAACCAATTTCTTCTATGCTAATAAGTCTACTAACCTATCGCTGCAAGAACGCAGACCACCAGAGCCACATTCGTTTGGTAAGGTAACAATCACAGAGTTTAGCAATAATGAAAAGCGTCGTGGAGACTTTGAGAAAGTTATTCCACTTATCGACTTATATGACAATGCACAATCAGACACAGCTAACTACATGAGTGATTTAAATGATGCAATGTTATTCATTAAAGGTAATATTGATTTTCAAGGTATGTCAGTTGAAGAGCAAAAAAAAGCAAATGTTATTCACTTATCCCCAGAAGTATATAGAGATAATGAAGAAAAGGCGACAGAGGGTAACGTAGACGCTAAGTACATTTATAAAGAATATGATGTAAATGGTGTCGAAGCCTACAAAGATAGAATTAGTCGCAACATTCATATGTTTACTAATACACCAGATATGACCGATGAAAACTTTGGTGGCAATCAGTCAGGTGAAGCTATGAAATATAAGTTGTTCGGACTAGAACAGCGTACCGCAATCAAAGAAGGTTTATTCCGAAAAGGCTTGCGTAGACGTTATAAGTTAATCGGTCAAATTATGAGCATCAATCGTGAGTTAGATAAAGATGCTATTCAAGATTTAACATTTACATTTACTCGTAATGTTCCTAAGTCAGTGAAAGATGAAATGGAAATGTACTTACAAGCTGGTGGACAAGTCAGTCAACAAACGTTGATGTCAATTGTGTCGTTCATTGATAACCCACAACAAGAAATGGAACGTATTGAAAATGAAGAAGATGCTCAATTACAAAAATCAGATGAACGAATGTACAGACAGGGTATAGACAACCAAACTGATATTAAGGAGTGATAGTCTATGTCCTACTGGGAAGATAGAGCAAAGGAAATCATTGATGAAGAAAGTAAATCAGATTACGAGATTGCTCAAGAGATACAACGTATTGTCGATGAAATGAATGAAGATATTGAAAATGAGATCAATCGTTTCTATGCAAGATATGCGATTAATGAAGGTATTTCATTTATTGAGGCTAAGAAGAAAATTGATGCAGTAGATGTTCAAATGTTCCAACAGAAAGCGAAACAGTATGTTGAGAATAAAGATTTTAGTGATAAAGCTAATGCAGAACTAAGAGCCTACAATACTAAGATGTATGTTAGTCGTGAGAAGTTACTGCAAGCGCAACTAGGACTGATTGTTACTTATGCTTATGCACAGATAGAACAATCTATGTATAACTACATGGAGAGCGCTTATTATCGTGCATTAGAGCAACAAGCAGGTATCTTAGGAGAAACGCTCCAAGTATCTATCAATGATGTTAAAACAATCATATTCACACCATTTGAAGGACATAAATGGAGTACAAGACTTTGGTCAGATATGGACGTAGTAAGACGACACGTACAAAAGACCACACGTCATGTATTACTACGTGGCAGACACCCTTATGAGTTTGTGAAAAGCTTACGCAAAGATACAGGGGCAACAAGTTACAATGCTAGAAGATTATTATTAACTGAAACTGCAAGAGTACAAACGTTAGCGTCTAAGCGTCATATGTTAGAAGAACACGGTGCAGAAGCTGAATATCAATTTGTAGCAAAAATAGATAGTAAGACTACGAAAACGTGTAGAAGTTTGAATAACGAAACATTCAAAGTAAAAGACATGGTTCCGGGAGTAAATGCTCCACCTATGCATCCGTTTTGTCGTAGTGCAGTTGTGCCATATGTAGGTAACTGGCGTGATAAATTCTTTGAAGAACGTAAAGGTAAATACAATCTAAGTAGATTTACGGAGTGATGATATGACTAAACAAGAGAAATATTTGAAAGAAATCGCTACTGAATTAAAGTTGATTCGTGAATTGTTAGAGGAATCAGATGAAATAAGAACTTTAGAAATCAAAACTGAGATAGGCTCTAAGGCTTTGGAAGAAATTGTCAATGGTGAAAATGTTAAAGCGAACCATGTATTTAAACTCTAGGAGTGATGAGATGGACTATTCAAAAAGACTAGATGACGTTATGGATGAATACTTACAAGTGTTTGCAAAAGATCCAAATGATATTTTAACTGATGATATGACAGATTACGACAAGATTAAAAAGTTAGAACAAGCCATACAATCAGGTGCTTCTGATGAATGAATTTCAAACAGCACTTATTGATGTGTTAAAAGGTATTCATTATGAATTAAAGCGTCTGAACGATACAAACCCAAGCAACCAAGCACAAGCGAAACCTAAGCAAGATAAAAAGAAATCGTTTGAACCAAAAAACTTTATTTGAGGTGGTACTCATGAGAAGTCGTATCGTGAAAATGGTGGTCTATCTATCTCGTTGGTAACATACGTTAGTTACTTGACCTAAGTAAGTCATTAAACTGCTCATAAACTATAACTAATTATAAGGGTTAAGTAACTTGTTTCTCTATCTAAATAATAATAGCGCACTAATCGGGCTTAATTGACTGATTGGGGCGCTTTTTTATGCGATAAATACGAGGGCTTAACGTTTATGAGGAGGATAAAAATGAATAAACGTGATTTTTTAAAAACTAATCTTCAATTCTTCGCAGAAGGTGGAGACGAAGCTGAACGTAATAATAATGAGCAGTCAGAAAACGATAACGCTAAAAGCGAAGAGGTAACTTATACACAAAGTGAGCTAGACGCAAAAATTAGTAAAGCTAGTGAGAAAAATAAACGAAGATTAGCAGAAGAGTACGATAAAAAACTTCAAGAAGAAATTGAACGAGTGCGACGTGAAGAACAATCTTATGCGAAGATGACACAAAAAGAAAAAGAAGAACAAGAGTTATCTAAACGCGAGAAAGCTATTGCTGAGCGTGAGAAAGCACAAGCACTTAAAGAATTGAAGTCTGATGTAGTTGATGACTTGAAAGAGCAAGAACTTCCTACATCATTTGCTGATGCACTTATCAAGATTGAAGATAACGAAGAAATTAAAGACGTTATTCGACAAATCAAAAAAGACTTTGATATTGCAGTTGGAGAAAAAGTCAAAGAAGCTACTCGTCAATCTACGCCGAACAATCAAAGTAGTAGTTTTGGCAATCAACAATCAAGTGGCAAGTCATTTGAAGAACTTGCTAATAAATATCGAATTATAAAATAACGGAGGTATTAACTTATGGCAGATGTTAAAAGACAAGAATTTAATCCAGATCACGTATTGATGCACGAAATGAGAGACGGGACGTTATCAGACGATTTTAACGAACCTATCTTATTAGATGTATTACAAAATTCGAAAGTTATGCAATTAGGTCAATATCAAGATATGAATGGTAAGTCTGAAAAAAAGTTTACTTATTGGGCAGATAAACCAGGCGCTTATTGGGTAGGAGAAGGTAGGAAAATCCAAACTACTAAACCTAGTATTGTTAGTGCTAGTATGCGTTCACACAAATTGGGTGTTATTGTCTTAGCTTCTCGAGAATTTTTAAAATATACTTACTCACAATTCTTTGAAAAAATGAAACCGCAAATTGCTGAGCAGTTCTACAAAAAGTTTGACGAAGCAGTTTTACTAAATGTTGATAATCCATTCACTCAATCAGTAGAACAATCAGTAACTACCGCTGGTAACGTTGTGAACGGTCCTATCAACTTAGAAAACGTATTAGCTTTAGAAGATGAGTTATTAGAACATGATGTAGAAGCTAATGCTTTTGTATCTAAAACTCAAAACCGTACAGCTTTACGTGGTGTTCGTGATGAAAATACTAAAGAAAGCTATTACGATCGTTCATCTAATACATTAGACGGACTACCAGTAGTTGATTTAAAATCAGATTCAATCAAAAAAGGCGACTTATATGCTGGGGACTTTAATAAAATGTTCTACGGTATTCCTTACAATATGTCTTATAAAATTTCGGAAGAAGCACAACTATCAACTATTCAAAATGAAGATGGCTCACCTGTAAATTTATATGAACAAGAATTAATTGCTTTACGTGTGACTATGGATGTTGCATTCCACATTGCAGATGATAATGCATTTGCTAAATTAACTGAAGGTGCAGCTGAAACTGTCTAATTAATCTAAGGAGGTCTGACACATGGCTTATTCATACGAAGTAGTACGACCGTTTGTTGATGCAGAGGATAACAAACCATATGAAGTAGGCGATATTTATCCTACTGATATTACAGACGAACGTATTACTCAATTACTACATGCTGATAACAAATACAATAAACAATATATTAAGTTAGTTGTTGATAGTAAGAATACAAAAGCAGAATTAATTGAAATTGCACATAAACATGGTATTGAAGTATCTGAAAGTGATACAAAAGCAGACATCTTAGACACATTGGAGGGATAACATGGCAACATTAGATAATGTTAAGCTATTACTTTCAATTAATGACAATGTTCAAGATGAACTGTTAAAAAGAATAATCGATAACACTGAAAAGCGTTTGATTAGCTTACTTCCTGTTAATATTGAAGAAGTTCCAGATAGATTGGAATACATCGTCGAAGAAGTAGCAGTCAAGCGCTTTAATCGTGTTGGCGCAGAAGGTATGACACAAGAAAGCGTAGACGGGCGTTCCAATACGTTTCAAGCAAACGACTTTGACGAATATATGGATGTAATAGATCAATATACACCACGAACAACAGGTAAACGTGGGGCAGGTATTTTCTATTGAGATATAACAAGAGAGTCGTATTTGCTAGAGAAATAAAAGGACAGTACAACCCTAAGACAAGTAAAACTGAGACATATGAAAAGCGCTATGATGCAATACCATGTAACATCAGTCCATTAAGTCCACAAAAAACAGTGGTTCAATATGGGGACATCAACAAAGACATCCATATCATACGTTTAAACGGTCGTTTTGAGCCTACTGTGACACATGCTTATATTAACGATACTAAGTATCAGATTACAAAACGAATTGACTATGAACACGATACTGCGTTCTACGTTGAGGAGGTTAAGTAATGCGTTTTAAGAGTGGTGGAGATTTAGACGACTTAATCAGAGATTTTGACAGAATGTACGATGATATTGATGATGATGTAGATGAAGTGCTGCATAACAATGCAATTGAATTTAGTGCAGATACAGTTAAAAGTGCTAAAGAAGTAATGAACAAAGGTTATTGGACTGGTAACTTAGCTAGAATGGTTGAAGATGCTAAAGAAGGACATCTTAAATACGGTATCACTTCTAAAGCAGGATATAGTGGTTTCCTTGAATACGGAACCAGATACATGGAACCAGAAACGTTTATGTTCCCAGTCTACCAAGAGTTCACGAAGAAAGTCAGAGCAGACCTCGAAAGATTAATTAACGGTTAGGAGGTATGCGATGAAACAATCAGTGAATTTACAATTGTTCAATTATCTTTATACAAGGTTTGAAGAACTTGGCGTGCCTATCATTCGCACAAGCGAACTCAATCAAGAATTACCTTATCCTTTTATTGCCATTCAATCTATTAGAGATGATATACATCGTTTAACTTTTGACACTTACAGTGGGAGTCCTACTGCAATTATCCATATATGGTGTACGGAAGATGATAAAGGTAAAAACGATGAGTTATACATTCAAGTGCAATCTATCCTACTAGATGAGATACAACTAGACGGATATACATTGACATTACCTCAAATAAGTGTGAATGAGAGTACAGAGCAAGAAACAAACCAAGTGTTATCTCATACAACTATAAGTGTAGAGTACGCAAGTCATTAAGTTGGCTTGCTTTTTTAATACAAAAATTTAGGAGGTATTCAACCTATGCCAACAAAACAAGGTACTGATGAATTAGTATTAATTCGTAAAGTCGGCGATAGAAAAGATGCTAACAAAGTAATGTTAGTTACTGAGTTAGAACGTGAAACTGAAAAAGATAGAGATACAGAAGCTACATTTGATGGCTCAGTTAACTCTGGTGGTACATTAGAGTCTACTGTAACAATTAATTGCTACATGGACCAAAAAGATACATTATGTGATGAAATTGAGGATGCTACGGAAGATGATACGCCATATGAGTTATGGGTTATCAATAAACGCGTAAGAAATGAAGATGGTAAATATAAAGCTGAGTATAGACAAGGTTACTGGAATAGTATCACTCGTACTAATGAAGCTGATGGTATTGCTGAATTCGAAACAGAGTTTGGTGTATATCTTAAAAAACAACGTGGTTATGCTACATTACCGCAAGCGATTGAAGAAAATAAAGCTGCTTATGGCTTCCACGATACTGTTGCATCTGATCCAGCAGATGATGGTTTGGCTGATAGCATTCCACAACCAACAGAAGTTGAAACTGTATAAATGTGAGGGGAATATCCCCTCTTTTTATTTGCGCAAATAAAAAAATAAGTGAGGTATTTAATTTATGGAAATTACTTACAACGGTAGAAAATTAGAATTATCTTTTGGATTTAAAGCATTAAATGCTATTGATAGAAAATTAGGTGTTGAAGCAGAACAAATGAAATTTGGAATGGGCTTACAATCTACAATTCCTTTTGTATTACAAGGAAATCCAATTACTTTAGGTGAATACATTATAGCTATGACATCACATCATAAAAAACATCCTACTGAAAATGACATTTTAGATGTTCTAGATGATATTGCTGAAAATCAAGGTTTAGTAGAATTTGCTGAAGAATTAGTGGAGACACTGGGAAAGAGACCTTCAACCCAAAGCCTAGTGCCAGACAGATTCAAACCAGCGAAGAAAGACAACAAGAAGAAATAGAAAACGAGCCTTTAACATACGAAAAGATTATCGTGCTATGCATGAGTAAACTCAAAATATATGATTTAAAACGCATAGAAATGATGACTTTAACTGAATTTAACTATCGTATGTGGGCGTATGAATACGAACAACTTGATAAAGATATGGAAATGTACAAACTTGCCTTTGCTATACGTGATGCACAAGCTGAACGTAAGAAACGTGGTGGTAAGAAAGGTGAATCTGAGTATGTATTCAAAAGTGCGAATGACATCATAGACTATGAAGAAAATATCAAGCGCTTAAATAAAGGTGAAGCCATTAAATATGGTTCAGACTCTAAAAAAGAAGTTAATGCACCATCTGATTTGCTCAAAATGATTGCAAATCATAACAATTCTTTAAGAAAGGAGTGATAACGTGGCAGAAGCGAATTATAGTATTAAAGCGCAGATTGAGGCGAATACACGTAAGTTTAAAAGCGCTATTCAATCAGCTAAGAAAGTGGCTCAAAACTTCAAGAAAACACAAGAATCAATCAAAGATACTAAATTAGATGGCGATTCTTCTGGCGTAATGAAAGCAGTTAAAGCAGCAAGAGATGCAGTAAAAGGGTTTGACAACACTCAAGCAGATGCTGAACTTGACGCAGATATTTCTGATGTTAGAGAAAAAGTCGCACAGGCTAAGTCGTTGGTTGAAAAATTCGATGCTTATCGTGGTGATGCAGAGTTAGACGCTGATATATCTAAAGCCACTACAAACATTAAGAAAGTACAGAAATATTTAGATATGTACGAGAATTCTGATGCAGAAGCAGATGCAGACGTAAATATTAGAAAAGCTATTACACATATTTCTGAGTTACAACATAACCTAGATGGTATCGACGGTAGCAAGTATTCAGCTGTTTTAGATGCAGACGCAACTAGAGCAAGAGAACATATCAAAATGGCTAAGAAACAACTTAATGATTTCGCTCATCAAAAAGCTAAAGCTAATCTTGAAGTTGATAGCGCAGGAGCTATTGCACAGATAAAAGCGTTCAAAGCTATGCTACGTTCTATTCCTAACCGACATCGTACTCGGCTTGATGTAGATGGAAATCCAGCAATAGCTTTCTTTAAACAATTACACAAAGGTTTAGAAGATTACAGTAATTCATTAGATAGTTTAGCAAACGATATTAGATCATTTGGAACAGTTTTCAGTAATATGATTAAAGGCTCGTTACTTGCTAATATTTCGTTACTTGTTCCAGCAATAGCAAGTGTAGTGCCTGCATTAATGGCAGTATTGAACGCATTAGGCGTAGTTGCTGGTGGTGCGTTAGGTGTAGCTGGTGCGTTTGGAGTAGCTGGTGCAGGTGCCATGGCATTTGGCGCTATGGGAATCAGTGCTTTAAAAATGTTATCTGATGGTACATTAGAAGCAACTAGAGAAACTGAACGTTACGAAGCTTCATTAGAAAGTTTAAAAGGTGCATGGGCAGACCTTATCAAACAGAATCAAGCGCAAATCTTTAATACATTAGCAAATAGTATTGATACTGCTAAAGTTGCGTTAGCTGGACTTACACCATTCATCAATGGCGTATCTAAAGGAATGGAACAAGCTAGTGCTAAGATGCTTGATTGGGCTAAAAACTCACAAGTAGCACAAAAGTTCTTTGAGATGATGGGAACGACTGGTGTAAGAATATTTAACAACATGTTAGATGCTGCTGGCTCATTTGGTAGTGGCTTAGTTAGTGTACTTACACAAATTGCTCCATTAGCTGAGTGGGTATCGCAAGGCTTTAAGAAAATGGGACAAGCATTTAATGAGTGGGCGCAGTCAGTTGAAGGACAAAACGCAATTAAGTCATTCATTGAATATACCAAACAAAATTTACCATTGATAGGTCAGATATTCGGTTCAACATTTAAAGGTATATTCAACTTAATGAAAGCATTCGCACCTAACACTCATCTTGTGTTACAAGGTTTAGCAGATATGGCTAAGCAATTCGAACAATGGAGTGCGACAATTGCCGAAAGTGATGGATTTAAGAAATTTATAGAATACGTTCAAGAGAACGGACCTAAACTTATCCAATTATTAGGTAACATCATCAACATTCTTATTAATGTCGGTGTAGCTATGGCTCCGTTAGCATCAGTAGTTTTAGATGTGGCGTTAGCTATTACTGAATTTATAGGCAAGCTAACAGAAGCTAATCCTATTATTGGAATGATCATAGGAATTATAGCAACGTTAGCTGGGATGTTAATGGCATTAGCACCAGCGTTTATATTTGTAAACCAAGTAATAATTCCTCTTATTTCAACATTTGGTGGTTTAAGTGGAATAGTTAGTATCGTTATGGGTGTTATAGAAGGTTTAGGCGGTGTACTTGCAGCGTTATCTGGTCCAGTAGGCATAGTAATTGCGATAGTCGGTGCTTTAATTGGCGTGCTTGTATGGTTATGGAACACGAATGAAAGTGTAAGAGAAGCACTCACAAATGCGTGGGACGTAATTTCTAGCACGATAGGTGGAGCTATTCAGTCTGTGATTGACTGGTTTATGCAGTTATATGACAATATCATGCAAACCATTCAACCGTTAATGCCGATTTTTCAACAATTTGGAGATATGATCAATCAAATTCTAGGCGTTGTAGTTGTACAAGCGATTAATTTCTTAGTTGCAGCTTTTCAAAGTTTATGGAACGCAGTTTCAGTAATTTTTACTGCGATAGGTGCGATTGTATCATCTGTAATTCAATTAATAGTTGGCTTATTCACTGCTTTTATTCAATTAATTACTGGTGATTTCACTGGTGCGTTACAGACTTTACAAACTACTTTTTGGAATGTACTTAACACTATTTGGACTGCGGTTCAGTCGATTTTCACTCAAATTTCTCAATTTATATTCGCAAGTCTAAATTCGATACTCGGCACAAGTATTTCAAGTTGGTCTCAGATTTTCTCATCTACTTACCAATTTTTAAGTCAAATTTGGTCAAGCGTAACACAATGGTTTGGTCAAGTAGCACAAACAATAGCTTCAAAAATGGCTCAAGCGCTTGGATATATCATTTCAAATGGTAGCCAATGGGTTTCTTCTATTGCCAGCACGCTTGCTAGTTTTGTTTCATCTGTCATTAGTGGTTTTGTCAGAGTGGTATCAAGTGTTGCACAATATATGGCTCAAGCGCTAAGTAGAGTGATTTCTGGTGGAGCGCAATGGGTATCAGGAATTGTCAGTGCCATGTCTAATTTCGTTTCTAGCGTGATTAGTGGTTTTGTTAATGCTGTTTCACAAGTCCAATCCGGAATGCAACGTGCTTATAGCACAATCGTTGGTTTTGTCGGCCAATTTGCTAGTGCCGGAATGGATTTAATGCGTGGTTTAGTTCAAGGTATCATGAATGGAATGTCATGGGTAGTCAATGCAGCACGAAACGTAGCCAAAAGCGCAGTCAACGCAGCTAAAAGTGCCTTAGGTATTCATTCACCATCAAGAGTGTTTAAAGAAATCGGTGGATATACAATGCAAGGTTTCGGAATTGGTATTGATAAAGAAGGTCGTAGCGTTGTATCTGGTATGGGTAGCATGGCTAATAGTATTACAGAAGCATTTAACAGCAATTTAGCAGTACCAGACATAACTTCTAATATGAAGAAAGTTAATGCTAATATGAACGCTCAAGTCCAACATACACATACTGTTCAAACAAACCCTTCACAACGTGTTGTTCGTATTGAAATGGATGTTAACAACGAAGCATTAGCAACAATTGTGAATGGTCAAACTGCAAATGATGATACGGTATTTTCATTCTAAGGAGGTCGTTCAATGGATATAGAGATTAAGAAAAAAGACGGACAGCGTCATACTTTGAACGACTTCGGTTTCAAAGTGACAAATGTGACCGTTGAAAGTATTGAAAAAGATACGAATTACGAGAAAAAAGAAAATACAAGTGGTCGTATTCTTTTAAGTAGTCAGTATCGTAAACGAATTATTACAGTTGATTGCTATGTAGTTTCTACTAAGCTAAACGATAACTCACGTTTACGAGATGAGTTTTACTCGCTAACTAATAGTAACGAACCTATTTATATTAGAGAGTTAAGACGGACAGTTCCACTTAACTATCGTTTCGTACAACCTACTGAAGATGACTATCAAGAGATAGATGAATATAACGTTCTTGTATTTAATCACGAGCCATTTAACGACAATCATTATGTGAATGGTAGACAATATCAAGTTATGTGTTCAGATGTAATTGTACCCGAAGAAAATGGTCGTAAGATTAATTTCTCAATCAAATTTGAAACAGTAGAACTACCGTTTGCTGAAAGTATCGGAACATCATTGGAATTAGAGAAACGACCTGATAGAGAATTATGGTCCAATGATATGCTAATTCCTTTTGATGAAGAAGATGCACGTCGTAGGTATTCATTTACTAATATATATAACAATTCAGTGTACTATCATGGGAATGTACCTAATGATCAATTCAATTTATTTAAAAAAGTAACAGTTGTATTAGGGAAAAATGTTAAAGCAACGGAAATTTTCAAATTCACGCTAGGTAATAGTGATGTTATGACAATTGAAGGTGCTAACTTAAAAAAAGGCGACAAGATTGTCTATGACGGTGTACAGACGTTTAGAAATGGTATTCCTATTAACGACTTAGCGTCTAATGCACAACCGAAGTTTTATCCTGGCTGGAATAATTTCGAATTCAATCAGCAAGTTAAATCAGTAACATTTGACTTGAAATTTTATTACTTGTGAGGTGTAGACATGCCAATATTAGTTACTCCGATACGTGGGCGTAGTATTCCATTGTACGTGTCTACTACCGAAACATCTAAACTTGGTTCTGATATAGTCTTACAATTTGAAATTGTTGAAGATGAGTTTAATTATCAAATTGTCAGAGGTTTACAAAAAAGATGGACTATATCAAGAGTACAAGGTCCGAAAGATAAAAGAGAATACGTAGTATTTATTATCGACAGACAGACACATGGTAAGAAACAACTTGTGTCTGTTTCTTGTCGTTATAAACCATTAGATATCATTAAACACACTCGTATTTACGACACAATAGATGGTAGTTTTACTGCTAATAATTTTCTTAAACGGATTTTTGATGGTACTGGATTGAAGTACAAAATAGATGGCTCTCTTGGTTCATCTCAATTTGAAAATGCTGGTGAAGGTGAAAGTTTAGAAGATTTAATCAAGAAGTTTTGCAGTCACTTCGATGTAGAATTCGATATTGAATTTGATAACAAGAAAGAGACATATACTTTTGTGTTCACACCATTCTTAAATAAAAATGCTAGCTATCACATAGATGATGAAATCAACGCCAATAATATGAAAGTTGAAGAAGATAGTAGTGAGTTATACACATACGCTGTTGGTTACGGTGATTACGATGAAGAAGGTGGTAGTACCGCAGCAGGATTTGTTATGAAGTTTGAGCATCCTAGTATCAAAGACTATGGTCGTTATGATGCACCACCGATTAAAGATGGTCGTATCAAAGATGAAGAAGTAATGCATCAAAAACTTCAATCATTAATCGAAAGTTCAGTTAAAACATCAATCAGTTTAGACTTCATCGCTTTGAACGAACATTATCCAAACGCTGTTCCTAAAGTAGCTGATATCGTTAAGATTAATCATTCTATTTTAGGTATTAATGAATTTGTTCGTATTGTTGATGTAAAAACAGTAAGGGATAAAGATAATATTATCGTTAAACAAGATGTGACGTTAGGTGATTTCAAACGTGTAGATAGATATAAAAAACGTGTAAGTGAAGCAGCGGCGGCAGTCGGGAAATTAGGTGGTCAAAATAGCTTTGTCCACACATATAAAGTAACCACTGCAAAAACAAATGCAGCGATTAAAACTACACAACGCCAACAAGAAGATAGTGCTACTAAAGATATAAAAGCGACTAAAGAAGATGGCACAGTCGTTAATTTAAGTAGCGCTGATATTGTCATTGATGCCAATGGCAACTTGAAACTAAAGTAGGAGGTTTGAAATGAGAAAAACGATATATACCGACTTAGATGCAATATTTGGCGCTCGTTTTGTTAGAGAAAATGAGTTAAATTTTATTGCTACAAGAGATATGTTGACAAATATCGAAAAGTTATTAGATAAGCATAGTCGAAACGAAACAAAAGCACATACTGCTGAACAAATTAAGTACACACTTCCTACTGGTCCTAGTACTACAGTTGATAAAGAGCTTCGTTATCAAAATGAACGCGTTAAAAACTTAGTATTAGGTAATTTAGGAAATGGCCAACAAGAAGTGCGTGACAGTCGTGTTTCTATGGACGGTCAAAGCCACTCATTATTATCTGAACGTTTAAAACATGATTTTTCATACATTGAAGAAGAAACAGATAAGTTGATGAATGTTACTGATGATCCTGCATATTTATTTAATCCACCTTACATGAAAAGTGCTGAACGTGGTGTAAATGAAACGCCATTAAGTAATGATCCAACTGAAAATTTAAAAGCATTCTACGACGTGTTTGTCGATAATAAATACTGTTTCAAAAAATACATTGGTAAAGATCAATCAAACACATACAACGTATATAGTTATACATTTGAACCGGAACATTACAGTAAAACAGTATTAGTCACTTGTTGTATTCATGGTAATGAGTATAGTGCGTTTTATGCTATGAGTCGTTTCATGAACTTAGTTGTAAACGAGTGGGAAAAATACCCACAACTCGCTTATTTACGTAAAAACGTGCGTATTGTCATGGTTCCTATCGTAAATCCATGGGGCTTTGCTAATCAAGAACGTGAAAATGTAAATAATGTCGATTTAAACCGTAACTTTGACTACTACTGGGAAAATGGCAGTGGTAAAAGTCCTAGTGGTAAGAATTATAAAGGCTCTAAAGTATTTAGTGAACGTGAAAGTAGAAATATGAAAACACTTGTTGAAAGTTTAGACGAAATTACAGCACATATGGACTGTCACAACATTGTCTCTCAAGTTAGTGACTATTGCTTATTCTACCCTAGATTTGCTAATCAACCTAATAACGAAATGACACAACTTTTAATGGAATTATCAAATTATGGTGATTACGTCACTTGGGGTTCAAGTACATTAGCGTCATTCTCAAATTGGGTTGGTATCACGAAAGGCATTACATCATTCTTACCAGAAGTATATGAAGGTCGTGCTGGTAAACCTAGAGGCGCAGAAGAAATGTGGCGTAGCGTATATTACTTAGGAAATATTCTTTTAAGATTGTCGAGCTTATATAATGGTCAAAACGGAAGAACAGCAAACGAACCTATTGTTAAATCATTTGTATATAGTAGTCGTTATAATAATTCTGGCGTTAAACCATTCTCACTTATCGCCAAAGATGGATATCAACGTATGTTGATGACACAACAACGGTTTAAAGTCACTGCCAATGGTTTTGTTGAATTAAATGGATCAATCACAGTTCAGTTATCTAAAGATACAGTATTCGGGGTTAATCCGGGAATTGCACAAAACTACAATCCATTTAGTGGTAATGGCAAAACAAGAAGACGTCAATTATTTAAAATTGAACACAAATTACCGGCTGGCATTCATACTATTCCGTTACATGCAGTGGCACCTGTTCAATTTTCTACAACAACACCTGATAATGTTAAACGGACAAATGAAGTTATGGCAGTTGTAGATGTAATGAGAAAAGAAGGATATGCAAAAGTATTGAATATGGTACTTAATGTTAAGTTCACACCTAGTCATTCTCATAATGCTGTTCAAATGTTTACTTCAACAGGATATGGCAACCAAAAAGAGCAAACATTCAAACAAATCTATCCAAATAAACCAGCACCGTTTGATGTTCGTAATAAGATTATTACTAAAAAATAAGGAGGTTTTTAAATGGATGGTTTAAAAAAAGAAGCGAAAATCACAGTTGTTGATGAGCCACGTTTGAAGCCTATTACTGACGAGAATATCGCTTTTTATAACATGGATATCAATACAGCAGTTTTAACGTTTCAAGTAAGAAAACAAGATTATCCATTAGAAATCAGTAAAGTAAATACTGATATTTATGCTTACTTTGTATCTGATAATGGATCGTCAACTGGACGTGTTCAAGTTGATTATGTTAATCCAATGCAAGGTATCATTCAACTTACTTTAGATAACGACTTTTTAAAAGCTGCAACAGACACTTATGTCACAGGTCAAATCTACATCAAAGCTGTTGGTCGTAAAGACACGGTTGTATTAAATGAATTCCGTTTCTATGTCAAAGATGCGTTAATTAATCAAATTGATGCCGGTATCAAAATTAGTTATATTCGTGAAATTGACGATTTAATTGATAACTTCAAAGAAAAAATCGAAAGTGTTTCACAAAATTTTAGCGATATCGAAACAGCTCAAGCTGATTTTACTGCGTTTGTAAATGCACAGAAAAATACTTTCATTAAACAAGTTAATGATATGAAGAATGAGATGAATGCATTTGCCAACAATACACAAAAAGACCTTATAGACCGACTAAACTCAATTGACGACAAAATGTTGCAAACGCTTAGTGAATTGGAAAATGGTACAGAAAATTTTGTTACTGAAGATGAATTAAAAACGTTACTTGCAAATTATCCAACTAACGAACAACTGACTACACAATTAGATAGTAAAGCAAATGTAGGAGATGTTACCGGAAATCAATCAGCTGAATTACCTGATTTCGACACAATAATCAAAGAAAAAGTAGATGAAGCGCTTAGTAATGCACAATTACAACGTTTCACATTTACTGATGACAACGGATATATTCCTAGAATTGATAACCCTGACCTCTATACTATGAGTGGTATTGATACGTCAGGTTTTTATTATGCATACAATCCAGTTAATTCACCCGATCCAAATAATCAAAGCGGTTATTTACTTGTTATGGCAAGAAGTAGTAGTTATAAGAAAGTGTTATTCTTCCCATTCAATCGTCATGTATTTTATTCACGCAATAAGATGGGCAATACAGCAGGTTGGGGAATTTGGTACGATGCAACAAATAATATAAACGTAGGTGAAATGATTGCAGATGTTACTGAAACTTAATAGAAAGAAGGTGCAATATTTTGAAAAAGAATACAATACTTTATTCACTAGCTGTGGTATTGCTTAGTGGAATAGGTTTACTAGAATTTGAACGTGGATTCTTTTGGGCAAAAGAACAAAACGATATTCTTGATGATAGTGATTTTTACTTAGCGCTTCATCACATCATGCCAATTTGGGTATGGGGCGTTTTAGGAATGATTTGTAGTATTTTTATCATTATCGCACCGTTTTTCTTACCAAAACAAAAATTAAATCATATCTTTGACTATCTCATATTAATAGGAGGTTGCGGAAATGCAATCTTCTATTTTTTTATGACATCAGCAAGTGTCTACAATGCGATTAATTGGTTATCACCTTTGCAGTTCGCCACGATAACCATGATAAACGTGGGACTTGCATTCTTCGGAGGTGCTGAGATTGTCAGAAGAAAATGATTACGTTAAACGCCACGAATTCGAAAGAAGTAACGGTAAAATTTACGAACGGATCAATCAGACTGACAAGCAAATTATCGCTTTAAACGGTAAGATTGATACTCAAAACGCAATACAAGAAAAAAACTATCAATCACAGGAACGTTCTGAAAAACACTTAGAAAAAATAAGTGGAGAAATAACTAGTTTTAAAGACGGTTTCAACGAAGTTAAAAATCAAGTAGATAAACATTCAGATGAATTAGACAAGATTAATGCAACGGTAAGTGATAAACAAAAATGGAATGTTGGGATAGCAACAGCAATTATTAGTGGAATATTTGCTTTACTCGGAACAGCCATGCAACTTGCACCGTTGATTTTCAAATAAGTCGATACGTTTATGTATCGGCTTTTTATTATACAAAAAGGAAGGTGGATAAATGGCAATTTTACCTTCATCAGGCAAACCGACAGCCAAACAGGTAGTAGCATGGGCTAAATGGTTAGCTGATAACAAATTAGGCGTTGATGTCGATGGTAGATTAGGTTACCAGTGTTAAATCTAGCACCCTTAACGAGTAATCGTTATTGCAAACTCCTCTAATTCATGGAAAGCCTAAACAAGTAGAGTTGTAGGTAATCATGAGCGAAGTCCGAAAGGAAACGTGCAACGACTAGCTGGAAAGCGTACACTCAAGCGAGTGGAAACGGGGAGCAACCTAATAGGTTGATGATATAGTCTGAACATTCATAGAAATATGAAGAAGGTAACAAGTAGCGAATGTTATCGTAACAAATTTGTGGGACGTACCTAACTATATATTTGATAGATATTGGGGATTTAGAACATATGGAAATGCTGATGCAATGGCACGACGTGACCAATATCCAAATAGCACATGGAAGATATATGCGAATACACCTAGTTTTGTGCCGAAACCGGGTGACGTTGTGTGTTGGACGTATGGCGCATACGGGCATACAGCGATTGTAGTTGGTCCTAGTGATACTAACACATTTACTTCCGTTAATTATTAAGCGGCTTTATTCAGAAATGAATATCGAATAACCTCTCTAATTCATGGGAACTCCTAACGTAAAGACGAGGACAATCATGAGCGAAGCCTAGCAATAGGAACGTGCAACGACTATCGAAAATACACTAGACACTCAATTAATTGGTTGTCTTTTTTAGTGGAAATGAGTAGAGTACATTCAAGTGAATGGAAATGGGAGGCAACTTATTAGGTTGATGATATAGTCTAGTCGTCTATGGAAACATAGAGCAGTTCATAAGAGAACGGGCAATGATTAACGACCATTGTCGAATGAAAACGAGATCAGAACTGGTATGGGGCTAACAACTGGTACGGTAGTAAAGCTGCATATGTTAAACATAGTTACAGTGGTATGGGTGGTAATCTTTATTTCATCAGACCACCTTATAAGGAAGAACCTAAAACCGAAACGCCACCTAAAGATACAACACCTAGTAAAGATAAAGGCGATACTTCTTCAGACAAACCGACATCAGAAACTAAAAAAGAGCCACTTAAAGAACAAAAAGTTATTACAGTAACTGCAGAAGATGATGAGAAAGTTGATTATCCTAGATTTATACCACATAGAATTGCTAACGGAGAAGTAAGAGGTCACAAACCTAAAGGGTTAGCAGTCAAGAACGCTGGAACAATGTGTTCAGTACAACAGATGTATTATGACAGAAACAAATATATTTCTAATTCTGAATATCCGCATTTCTACATTGACCGTCACCATATTTGGCAACCACGATATACAGATGTCAAAGTGCCTAGTGAACCTGACTACATCGTAATTGAAGTATGTGGAGATTACAGCGACACCAAAACAGATTTCTTACTTAATGAACTACATGCAATTATATTTGGTGTTGGCCAACTAAAAGGGTATAACATTCCACTTAAACGATCATCTTTGAAAGTATCTGACGATTTATGGCGTACCGTTATGGAACACGGTAACTTTGATCCTTTAATTGACGGAAAACCTTCTTCAAAGGTACTTGATAAAGTAGAACAATCTTTGCTCAATTTATATACAAATAAAGATAAACTACTTAAAAATATAAAAAGTGGTAAGACAACTAAGATTGATATTAAAGTTGATAAGAAACAGAAATCATCAAGTTCTACTTCTTCAAGTAGTACAGCCAAACCATCAACTTCTAAGTCTACATCAACAACAACTAAAGTTTCTAGTAAACCTAAAGTTATTGTCGTTTATAGTAATTACACATTTAATCAAGCAGTTAATATTCAAATGACAAAATGGCCACAAATCAACTATGGTTCTGGTTGGTACAATGCTAGTCGTTCAGACACATTAAAAGCAATGAATAGTTTAGAAATTTGGAAAAGTTCAAGTCAAAAATATCAAATGCTTAATCTAGGTAAGTATCAAGGTATTTCAGTTTCAAAACTTAACTCTATTCTTAAAGGTAAAGGAACACTATCAGGCCAAGGGAAAGCTGTGTCTGAGGGTTGTAAAAAATATAATGTAAATGAAATTTACTTAATTTCACACGCATTCTTAGAAAGTGGCTATGGTCGTTCTAACTTTGCTAGTGGCGTATATGGTGCGTATAACTACTTCGGTATTGGTGCTTATGATAATAACCCTAACTATGCTATGACATTTGCTAAAAATGAAGGTTGGACCACTCCTGCTAAAGCTATTATTGGTGGTGCGAAATTTGTTAGACAAGGTTATATCGATAAAGGTCAACAAACGTTATACAGAATGCGTTGGAACCCACAAAGTCCCGGCAATCATCAATATGCTACTGATGTACGTTGGGCGCAACATCAAGCAAATACAATTAAAAGTTTATATGATGAAATCGGTCTAAAAGGTGAACACTTTATACGTGACCGATACAAACAAACGTAGGACTACATGCTGACAGTGTGTGGTCCTAAATTTATGTAAAAGAGGTGCTTAAATGGAGACGTTTAAACAAGGTGAAGTAACAGCTCGTATAGATGAGCGTGGTATTGATTTAGGTAATATTAACGTTAATCTCTACACAATGGATAACTCTACTTCTGTATTAGATATTCATATTAAAAAACGTAATATCTTTAGCGAAGAAAAAGAATTTATTCCAGTAAATCTAAATCAAACGACATTCAAACCAGTATTGCATCTAATTGCTGAAGATGGCTCTATTTTTACTAATGAGGAATTAGAAGTAGTGAAAGCAGAAGAAGGTCATGTGCGTTACAACGTATCTGACTATGTAACAAAGCACGTAGGACGTGTACAAGCAAAATTATTCTTAATTGATAGTAGCAATTCGACTGATGATAGTTCACATGTGGCAGATTTCTATTTCAAAGTAAACGATAGTGGTATCACAAAAGCAATCGGTAAAGAAGTTCATGTTGATATGTTAGATGATATCGTTGAACGAATTATGTTAAAAGACATTGAACGTTTCAGAGGTCCTAAAGGTGACAAAGGTGATACTGGTCCACAAGGTCCAAAAGGTGAGAAGGGTGCAGATGGAATTAATGGTGAAATGGGTCCAGCAGGTCCAACAGGTCCTATGGGACCTAAAGGGGATACTGGAGAAAAAGGTCTACAAGGCGAACAAGGACCTCCAGGTCCACCAGGAGAAACACCTACTTTACCCGATTTTACAAATTGGCAAAAACATAAATTAACTAATGATAGTGGTAATCAAATAACTAATTTTTATGATGGTAATCCAATGACTAATGATAATCTTTTATCTGCAAAATCGGGATTTTATTTTAACCTAAAAGCTCAAGATTCTCCTAGTGGAGCTACGGGATATGTTTTTATACAAAAGAACGAAGGAAATGGTAGAAAAATATATTATTCTTCGTATAATCGTAACGATTTATATATTAAAACTTATTCAGAATCAATTGGTTGGATAGAATGGAAAAACTTGAGTAACGACTATATTGACACTGGGTGGCTTCCTCTTCCATTAATTAATGGAACAAAACAAGCTGGGTCGGACAACCAACCCAAATATAGACTTGTTACTATAAATGATACTAGCATGTTATTTATTAACGGAGCAGTTAGTAATATCAGTTCAAAAACGATGGTGTTTGCAAAGTTACCAACGAACATTTCACAAAAAATAAGTGGGTATACACAATACACAAAAGCAAGTATAAACTCATATATTAATACGATGACCATTTATAATATAACTTTAAATTCAAATGGAGAGCTAAAAATAACCTTAGAACCCAATAGCACAGCAGATTCTAACAGTGTTTATTCTATCGAAGGAACAATAACATAATAGGAGAGTGGAGGATATGAAAACAAAACAAATTTATTTTTATGATGGAACGTCATTTCTAGTCATGGAGAATAAAGATGGAGAATTAGAATATCCAGAGGGACAATGGACTGACATTGCTCCACCAGAAGGGATATGTTCTCCGTTTCATTTTGATGGCAAAAAATGGATAGGAACATCATATGAAGAGTGGTTAGAACAACAGCCTAAAAATGAAGCAGAAGAAACACCTGATGAGAAAGATGTTCTAATAGCAGATTTAACATTACAATTAATGGAAACGCAAAATACAGTAGTAAATTTACAGAATGATATGGCGAATTTAACATTACAAGTTTTGGAGAGTGATATTAATGCGTAACATAGGTATTAGATATTATAAAATGGGCTTATATAACGAAGAACAGTTTGCTTTATTTGTAAAACGAGGTTTTGTTACAGAAGAAGAATTTAAAGAATTAACTGGGCAAGAGTACCAAGACGTAGTTAAAGAATAACCACAAGCTGACCTTTTTAGGTCGGCTTTTTATTTTGAATAAGGAGTGGGAAGATGAAGAATTTTTTAGGTATTAACTGGCAAATCAGAATGACACATTCAGTAGGTATTATCCAACTCATTGCAAGTGCAATCTTGCCTGTACTCGTCTATCTAGGTATCGACTGGCAAGCACTAACTTCGTGGCATGCAGTCGGTCATGCAATCATGCAAGTAATTTCTAACCCAGTCGCAATTGGCACAATTTTAGTGAATATGTATTTCTCAGTCATTGACGGTACAAGCACAGGTTTTACAGATAGTCCGCAAGCAAGAGCATATCATAGACCGAATAACGATTAGGAGTGAATGTAGATGACAGAATATTGGAATGGCGTACCCGTTAGATATGATTTATTACCAATAGGCACAAGACGAAACGGGGAACGATTACACACTAAAGATGGCAAACCTAAATTTGCAGTAATACATGACACAGGTAACGTGAATTCGACTGCTCAACAGAATGTGAACTATTATAGAAACACTTACAATGTTCCTTGGTCACAAGTAGCAAGCGCACATATTTTCGTGGATGATAAAGAGGCAATAATTTGCATTCCAGTAACAGAGTGTGCATGGCATGTTATGTTAAATACTACTATTGATAACGCATGGTATGGTGCAGATGCAGATTATGCAGCGTTTGGTGTAGAAGGTTGCTACTTTACTGATAAGAAACGTTCTCTCAAGTCGTTAGAGAATACAGCTAAAGTTATGGCATATTTAACTAAGTTTTGGAAAATCAACTATAAGAATGAAATGCCGGGACATCAAGATATACAATCGGATAAACAAGATCCGGGCAACTTACTTGCAGCATGTGGTTTAGGTCGAGATACACATAACTTTGATTTATACGTTGCTAAGTACATGAATGAAACGAAAGTACCAGTAATTAAAGGTAAGAAAGCTGGCAATAATGCTAAGAAAGTAACGAACACTAAATCAAGACCTAAAACTAAATCATATCAAGACGCCATCAACTATATGTATAGCTTGAAAGGTAAGTATGTAGACTTTGATGGTATGTATGGCGAGCAATGTATGGACTTAGCTGTTCAATACGTTTACCACATTACAGATGGCACAATTAGAATGTGGGGTAATGCGAAAGACAGTATCTTAAACGTATTCCCTAAAGGTTGGCAAATCGTTAAGAATACACCTAGCTATATCCCTCCAGTTGGTGCAATAGGCGTATGTACGACTGGAATATATCAAGAATATGGCCACATCTACTTAGTGTGGGATAATAGTGGTGGTACAAATACACAGACTGTTTTAGAACAAAACTTTGATGGTAATCATAACACACCTGCTAAATTACGTGTAGATAACTTCTATGGCACAACTCACTACATCGTACCGTCATTTATCAATGAAACTTACGATGTTAAGAAGATTACTAAAGTTAATATTCAGAAACCACAAGCACCAGTCATCAAAGAAAAGTTACCTAAAAACTTAACATGGTCTAAAGAGCCATACTTCAAAGCTAAAGCTGGTGAGAATGGTGTAACTATTCGTGAAGATGTTAAGAATGGTTATATGAAGAAAACTAAGCTATTCTACAAAGCGAATTTCAGTCCGTTCTATGTATATGAAGTTCGAGAAGGTTGGGCTAGAGTATATTCAGAAACTGCAAATTACTGGGTAAGACGGGAAGATCTAATCATCACAGAAAAACTTACGCCTGCTGGTGGTAAAACGAAAGCAGTTGAAACAGTCAAAGCTAAAGGGCAAACGCAACAACAACAAAAGATTGCTAAGAAATCAAAACCTAAAGTAGCAGTAGGACAAATTCCACCAGAAAAATTAACGTGGAGTAGAAAACGTTACTTCAAAGCAAAAGCAGACGCATTAGGCGCAACGATTTGCGAGCGTCATGGTGGCAAAGGTAACTACTCATGGAATAAGACGAATATCACCTACCCACAAGGTCAAACTTTCTATGTATATGAAATCTTAGATGGTTGGGCTAGGGTACACGGAGAAAGTGATAATTACTGGGTATGGCATGAGCGTTTAAGAATAACAAAAGTGTATTAATATGCTATAATCAACTTGGGACAATATCCTATACGTTTACAAATTTCATTATGCTTTATGGAGGGACAAGTTTAGTGCTTGTCCCTCTTTTTTTATGTTATAATAAAGATACCCAGTTTATGATGATTAGAATATCAGATTTAAACTTAAATGAGTGTAAATCGTTCAAACCACGTTCTTATGAGCGTGGTGTTTTTTTGTTCGTATTATGTTCTGTCTATTCTTTTTTAAATAAGTTGTTTATTATATATTTAATTATGTT
>OBWX01000099.1_pt1 | contig 35690 bp, 32 predicted proteins | sample 1476571 | NCBI WGS metagenome assembly OBWX01 (sample SAMEA2580139, study PRJEB22360) | human gut metagenome | biome: human gut; feature: human-associated habitat; material: faeces | place: Denmark | collected 2008/2010 | reverse complement strand
AAAATTTTGGAAATAAGAAAATGCTTCTCTCGAGATGAGAGAAGCGTTTTTCATATTAATTGATGTGAGTTTTATATTGACTGAACATCTCGTCGATATCATCTTCAACCAAGTGATAGATTTTCCAGTCAAATTCAGTTCTAGCAACATCATCAACCAAGACTGTATAACAAAAATCCATATAATCTTTATAAAAATCAGAGATGAAGGGGAGGAGTGTGTCACTAATATCAGATGAATAGAGTTTTTCATCAAGATGTTTAAAGAGATAGTCTGTACCCGTAATCGTTTCGTTTTTGAGTTTTTGTGCATCTTCAAGGTTAAATCCATCGCTTTGGGAATTCAGAAAATCATGTTTTGCTAGCCAAGCTACGAAGACACTGAGATGAAAGGCAGCTCTTTTGCTAATCTCTAGCATATCTGATTTGCTTAGTTTTTCTGACGGGATATTATTTTCTTCACAATAGAATACAAGTGCATGATCGAAAAAATAATCTGTGCGGTCTATGGGAAAGTCTAATTGACTTTCTTCTCTCTTTGTCTCAGGCTGTTCAACTACAGTTGATTTTTTCTTAAAAAGGGACTTCAATTTTTTAAACACGTTTATACCTCATATAAAAATATCCCATTATTCAAATAATGGGATATGATTATTATTTCATCGTTGGGAACAACAAGACATCACGGATGGTTGTTGTGTCAGTGAGGAGCATGCAGAGACGGTCGATACCGATTCCGAGTCCACCTGTTGGCGGCATACCGTATTCAAGGGCTTCAACGTAGTCGTAGTCGATACCTGTTGCTTCGTCATCACCGAGTTCTTTAGCAGCAGCTTGTGCTTCGAAACGTGACAATTGATCGATTGGGTCGTTCAATTCGGTGAAGGCATTTCCGTACTCTTTAGTCATGATGAAGAGTTCGAAACGGTCAGTGAAGCGTGGGTCTTCTGGGTTTTTCTTAGCCAATGGAGACACAGCAACTGGGTGACCGTAAACGAATGTTGGTTGAATCAATGTTTCTTCAACGAATTCTTCGAAGAAGGCGTTGATGATGTGACCAACTTCAGTGTAGTGTTTTTCAACTGGAACATTCTTTTCAGCAGCGATTGCTTTGGCTTCATCCAAAGTCATGTCTTGCCAGAAGTCAACGCCAGTGATTTCCTTGATAGCGTCAACCATGTGGATGCGTTTGAATGGTTCGTTGATCTTGATTTCAGTTCCTTGATAGTTGATAGGTCCGTCACCTTTAACAGCTTTAGCAGCGTGTTGGATGATGCCTTCAGTCAAGTTCATGATATCGTGGAAGTCAGCGTAAGCTTGGTAAACTTCGATAGATGTGAACTCAGGGTTGTGAGTGGCATCCATACCTTCGTTACGGAAGATACGTCCGATTTCGTAAACGCGTTCCATACCACCAACGATGAGGCGTTTGAGGTGGAGCTCAGTCGCAATACGAAGCACCATGTCGATGTTTTGTGCATTGTGGTGAGTGATGAAAGGTTTAGCAGCAGCACCACCAGCTTCATTGTGAAGGACAGGTGTTTCTACTTCAAGGAAACCTTGAGCATCGAGGTAGCGACGGATTTCAGAAATGATTTTTGAACGTGTGACAAAGCGGTCAAAGCTTTCACGGTTAGAAATCAAATCGAGGTAACGTTTACGGTAGATTGTTTCAACGTCTGAAAGTCCGTGGAATTTCTCAGGCAATGGACGAAGGGCTTTAGACAAGTGTGTGATATGAGTAGCTTTAATAGAAAGTTCTCCCATATCTGTACGCATAACTTCACCTTCGATACCGAGGAAGTCACCAAGGTCAGCTTTCTTGAAGATTTCGTAGTTTTCTTCACCGACAGCATCTTTACGCACGTAGATTTGGATTTGACCATCGCGGTCTTGGATGTGGGCGAAGCCAACTTTACCTTTACCACGTTTAGTCATCAAACGACCTGCGATAGTAGCAGTTTCGTTGATTTCGTGCAATTCTTCTTTTGTTTTGTCAGCGTATTTTTCTTTTAATTGACCAGATGTAGCTGTGCGTTCGAATCGCTTACCAAAAGGATCGATTCCTTGTTCAGCCAAGGCCGTCATTTTTTCACGACGGACAATCTGTTGATCGTTCAATTCTTCCATGTGTTGATTTGACATGTTAGTCCTCCATAAAATAGTCGTAATTATTGTATCATAAATCATCTTCTAAAGATAGGACAAATGATTAAATGTCAGATAAATAAAGCTAGGATTTGTCTATTTTTAGGACAAATCGCTAACTAGCATTAACCTTTGATTAGAAAGTTATAGAATTTATTGACAAATATAATAAAAAGGGTGTACAATAGCAAAGTAAGTTTCGTATGATATAAGGAGGAAATGCGATGAAAAAGAAAAATTATGTTAGTAAAGCCGTGATGCTTGGCGCTTTACTAGCACCCATTGGGATGCCTACGGTATCTGTGTTAGCAGATAGCTTTTATCAAAATCAAACAAGTGCTCACGCTGCTGATATTACAAACTGGATTGCCAGCACACCTGAACAAATTACAAATAATTTGACAACTCAGAACATCAATCCACAGCAGTTAGATGGCCAACAATACGTGATTCAATGGGGAGATACCTTGTGGGGAATCTCTCAAGCAACTGGAATTTCTATTGAAAAATTAGCCTACGATAACAATATTCAGAATATTGATCTTATCTTCGCAGGTGATGTCCTCATCTTGAAACGTGACGGTGATGTACCAGCAGGTTATCATGTCACTGGTAATGGTTACCGTTGTGCACATTCTAAGATTGTTATTAACAACTACTACGGTGATAACAACCGAGTGATTATCAATAATAGCACTTTTGTCTCTGATGACCATTCTAAGAATACAGTGATCTACGCTCCAGATAATTCTGACAATAGCGTTTCATTCTCAAATAGCACTACTAACAATAATAACGATAAAGACAAAGATACTAAAGAGTCTAAAGATGGCAAGGATTCATCTTCGTCATCATCAGAATCTAAAGATGCTTCATCAAGTTCAACAAGTGGCTCATCATCTTCATCATCAAGCTCAACAGCAAGCAGTAGTGAAAGCAAAGCAAGTACAGAAAGTTCTAAGGAAAAAGAATTGACTGATGATGCTTTCCAAGATAAGGTTCAAAGTGAATTCGAACAAGTATATCAACAAAAACGCTCAGGTAGTCCCGCATGGACATTCTTCTCACATGAAGGTGATAAGAATGGTGCAAATGCTACAGCTAAGAAGGACACTGAAAGCAAAGCCCTTTACCTTGAAGGTGAAACGCCAAAAGCTAAAGATATTGTTGATGGACCTAAAGATGGTGCCAAAACGGAAGCTAATGCGAAAGCTCTCGCTGAAAAGATTTACGACACCCTTAGCAACGGAGGTAAGCTGTCAGATCTTATTAAGGCAAAATATGCTCAAATTCAGGTAAGTTATAAGGGTGATAAGTGGGCTTTCAACGTTGATGTTTACAAAGAAAAAGAAAGTTCATCATCAAGCACTGAAAAATCTTCAGAATCTAAGGCGTCATCAAGTGATGATTCTCAAACAGAAACACGCATGAGTTCAAGTTCATCAAGTGTTGAACGTTCATCATCAAGTTCTTCAAGCCACACTGAAACAGACTCAGAGGCAACTTTCTCTGACCTAACTGGTGACGAATAGAGAGGTGCAAGACATGTCAAAGAGAAATATCATTATTAGTGTTGTTCTTGCTTGTCTCTTGGTTACAGGAGCTGGATTTGGTGCTTTCTATTACTGGGGAACACACCATTTGGATAGTGTTGTACCTGGTAAGGTTTACCAATATTCAAGTACTCTAAACGGTGAGGTCAATAATCGTGTCATGTATGTAGCCTTCCAAGAAGGTGGTAACAAGGCACTTGTGAGTCAAGATCGTACGACAGTGGTTAATGCTGCTAAGAGTCAGACTGACTTTGACAAGGCCTATAATGACCAAACAGCTAAGTGGGAATACAGTGTGACAAAGACAACATTGACTCTTGGTAAAAAAGAGGATGATCAACTGTCACAATGGCAGTACAACAAGGTCTTTGCTTATGGTGACCACTTCACATCAAAAGATTTCTATTACCAGATTGCCAAGGGTGGTCAGGGTGAAGTCAAACAAAAAATGACCTTCAAAGAAATTAAATAAGTGTCTGAATATGACAAGATTCATTAGGTTTGGGACAAAATGTTCCAAACCCTTTTCTATCTTCAAAACACAAATAATCTTTTCTTAAGTGGGGTCAAAAATTGAAAAGAAAGGGCAAAAACGGTATAATAAGACTGTTTGGGCAATTGCATTCAGATAAAAAACAGACGAGTAAGATTGCCACAAGACAGTTGACTTAAAGCTTACTTTTGCAAGACTTAGTATTTCACTAGGAGTGTCTGATGTTTCAGTTTAGTTGTTAGACCCCTTAATTTACCTAAGTCTCTGACAAGAGAATGATATAAGAAAGAACGGACAGATGATTACCTCTATTGTTTTTGACGTTGACGATACTATTTATGACCAACAGGCACCTTATCGTATTGCCATGGAAAAATGTTTCCCTGACTTTGATATGAGTCACATGAATCAAGCCTACATTCGTTTCCGCCACTATTCTGATGTTGGTTTTCCACGTGTAATGGCAGGTGAGTGGACAACCGAGTATTTCCGTTTTTGGCGCTGTAAAGAGACCCTTTTGGAGTTTGGCTACCGTGAAATTGATGAAGAAACGGGCAACCATTTCCAAGAGGTTTACGAGCATGAGTTGGAAAACATCACCATGCTTGATGAAATGCGCATGACCCTTGATTTCCTCAAGGAAAAAAATGTGCCTATGGGGATTATTACCAATGGACCAACAGAGCACCAACTTAAAAAGGTTAAGAAGTTGGGACTTTATGATTACGTTGATCCTAAGCGTGTCATCGTCAGTCAGGCGACAGGTTTCCAAAAGCCTGAGAAGGAAATCTTCAACCTCGCAGCTGAGCAATTTGACATGAATCCATCGACGACGCTCTATGTTGGAGATTCTTATGACAATGATGTCATGGGGGCCTTCAATGGTGGTTGGCATTCTATGTGGTTTAACCACCGTGGACGTAGCCTTAAACCAGGTACTAAGCCAGTCTTTGACTTGGAAATTGATAGTTTTGAGCAACTCTTTGGAGCGGTGAAAGTCCTTTTCGACCTTCCAAATAACAAATATATCTTTGATATCAATGATAATGAAAATCCAGTACTTCAACTAGGTATCAATAATGGTCTTATGATGGCGGCTGAACGTCTTCTTGAGAGCAATATGAGTATTGATAAAGTGGTTATCCTTCTTCGTTTGAATGCGAACCAGGAAAAAATCCTTCGTATGAAATATGGAAGATAATAGAGCGGCCTCGTGTGGCCGTTTTATTGTCTAGAACGTGAGATAAGGAGTTTGAAAATGGTAGAAATCAACAACTTAAAACATGATATTGAAGCACTAAGTGCTGAACGTGAGGCTTTGAGAAAAGAGGTCGAATCACTCGAAGCCAAACGTGACGATCTCTTTGAAGGTGTTAGAGATGCAGAACAGATGAAGTGTCTTGCCTGGGATTCCTATAATGCATTATCAGACCACCTTAATACTGAAGAAAAGCAACGAGAGTTTGCTAACAACTATTGGGAACATGTTCATAGAACTGTCAAAATAGATATGGAATTTGTTTTGAGTCGTGGTCTTCGTTTTAAGCGTTTATTGTCTGAAGGACAGTATGATCTTGTCTTACAGGAACTAGACGTTTTCGAAAAGGAATTAGATGATTTGGCTCGAGGATTTGGTGTTGAATTAGACCGTTTGCCAGAGGAACCGAGTTGGAAATAATGGAAGTGAAGCTCTTGAAGTAGTAGGCTTTAAGGGCTTTTTGAGTGCAAAAAAGCGACCCTTGTTCAGGATCGCTTGTCTTATGAAGTCAGTCGATGATTTAGCTGATCTTGTTTTGTTCATCCATATAAGATGTATCATTCCAACATTTGAGAGTGAAGTGCTCGAAATCATTGGTTTCGAGAATAGTGACAGAAGCATTGTCAAGACCTCCTGCCTTACGAAGAAGACCCGGTTCAAAACCAAGGAGGGTACGGATAGAAGCTGTTAGGTTAGCTCCGTGACCAACAATGAGGACATTTTTAGCATCACTATCTTTAAGTGTTTTGACAAATTCGGCCACACGTTTGGTTGTCTGGTAAACAGATTCAGCTTGGAAGTCATTAGCACGGAAGTTGGCTAGGTTATGACGGAAGGCATCCATTTCTTTTGGATAGATGGCCTGAACGAGTGAAATTTTTTGTCCTTCCAGTTTGCCAAGCTGCCATTCACGCAGAGCTTTAGTGTAGGTAACTTTAGCTTTAGGTTTTTGAGACTCCATGATGAGTTCAGTGGTTTTTTTAGCACGTGGTAGGTCACTTGAGAAGATCAAGTCAAAATGTGTGTCACTGAGATAGTGACCTAACTCACGTACTTGTTCGATAGATTCTTTAAGCAAAGGCGAGTCTCCCTTGGCGCCTTGAAGTCGGCCTTCCAAGTTCCACTCGGTTTTACCGTGACGTACAAAATACAGTTTCATGATTACTCCTTAATATCAGCAAATTCAGCATTAACAAAATCAGCAAGATCTTGACTATTGATACGGATAGAACGCCCAATTTCCCCCGCTGAGACAATAAGGAAGCCAGCTTCTTGGGCAGATTGATCGATATAAATAGGGAAATTGTGCTTTTGGCGAATTCCCACTGGGTTGTTAGCTCCGTGAACATAGCCAGTTGTTTTTTGGAGATCCTTTTGTGGAATCATTTGAACTTTCTTGTTCCCTGAAATTTTAGCTAATTTCTTTTCAGACAGGTGTTCGGTGATGGGGACGATGCCGATGACTGGTCCTGTCTTATCTCCCTTAAGGGCGAGGGTTTTATAAATGCTCTCACGCGCCACATCTTCTGGAAGCTCCCCTTCTAAACCATTGAAGGATAAGCTATCATGGTCAATATTAGCTTTATCAAGAATTTGGTCAACCAAGGTCTTCTTGACTTTGCCTTTCTTAGCCATTGTCATATCTCCTTTTAAAGTTATACATTTCTACCATCCATTATAACACATTCATCCGAGCACGCCTAAGCCAATTTGACAAGAAGAAAACCAGTGCCTGGAACACTGGTTTTTACTGACTACTAGATGAACTTGTCGAAGTAGTCTTCTTATTCTTAGTTGGTTTTTGCTTAATCTTACCAAAGAGTTTTTCAAAGGTTTTACGTTTGTTTTTCTCAGGATTGATTTGGTTAAGATCTAGGATATTATCGAAACCAGGCAGGCTTCCTTGTGACGTATACTGGTGAAGGTCATAGTCGATTTCAGTATTTGGTAGAGCCTCATAATAACCAGAATCGGTACCATAGGCTGGAATCCAAACAGCGTCGAAGTTTTTAGTTGAAACTTCTTGCTCAAGCATGAAATAAGCACCAATATAGAGACCAACTTTTTCAGCTCCAAGACGTTTGAGCTCAGCGAGAAAGGCTTGGACACCTTGCTCCATGTTAGACATGGTTTCCTCTTCAACGTCAATCCAGTAATAAGTAGGTTTATATGGAGAAGCATTTTTGTAGAAAATACGAGCTTCTTCCTTCATCTCCTTGACAGAAGTACCTTGGGCGTAGGAATAGACGGCAACTGGAACGTCACGTTTTTTGAGTTCTTTGATATGTGTTTTAAAAGATTTGTCGACCCCATTCGAACTAGCGGCATTGCTATCCTTACTAATCTGTGATCCACCAAAGACGCGGACGATAGCACCAGAAATATGATTTGACAAGACATCGTAATCGATATCCTGAGGTAGTTGCCACCCCGAAAGGTCGATAATGGGATTGAGTATCAGCTCCTCGTCGGAACTGCTAGATGTACTACTGGTTGTTGTTTTTGGTGTAGTAGCATAAGGAATAGCAGATTTCACGTTTTGAAGATGCGCCTGTTGTTTGGACGTATTGTGAATATTTGCAATAACTAATGCTAATCCTAAAAGAGCTAGAACCACGTAAACAACGATCGGTTTTATTCTTTTTCTCATTACTCCCATTCTACCTTAAATAGCGCAAAAATGCAAAATAGAGTGTTTATAAATTCTGTGAAAGATATTAAAGTGACTGATTTCCAAAAAGCCTTTGTAGTGCTGACTTAGGCACATTTTATGAATAAGGGTGTTTTGAGCTAGTCTTGAATTAAGTGAATTTTTCATTTATTAAAGCAAGAAATTTAGCTTAAAAGTCAGTTTCCTCCTTGAAACTAGCGCCACTAGTGGCATCAGACCAGGCGACAAGAGCTTGAGCAGAGTTATCCAGATAGGTCTTGAGAGGTTGCTTCAAATCATAAATAGTTTCCCAAAATCCTAGGACCTTTCCTTCGTTGTCGATAGCAGCTTGGTAGGTTTGGATAAGGACTTGATCAAAACTGTCAGTTGGAATCTGATAACTTCTTTCTTTGGTAGGAGACGCTAGAACTTCAGACATGATCCAATCAGGCAGATTTTCAGGCTCACGGGGGAAGAAACTACCGTCAGCGCCACCGTTGTCGTAGAGAAAGTTTCCTTGGGTATCATAGGCTGCTAATTTATAGGGCAGGTGATTCAGTAGAGTTTTTAAATCATTCATACCTTCATCATAGCTTCTTTCAGGAGAAATGGCAATGCTTTGGATTGAGAAGAATACTATCATAGGATAGTATCAGTTTGTCCGAGGAAAGTATTATCTCTTGGAGCAGTATCAGGGTATAATAAGGTAAAAGAAGACTCGAGGTGAAAACATGTCAAAACTTATATTTCTAGATGTTGATGGGACATTGGTGGATTATCATAATCGTATTCCAGAGTCAGCAGTCAAGGCAATTCGTCAGGCGCGTGAAAAGGGGCACCTGGTCTATGTTTGTACCGGACGTAGCAAGGCAGAAATGCAACCGGAATTATGGGAAATTGGCTTAGATGGGATGATTGGTGGCAATGGTTCTTATGTGGAGCATCATGGCCAGGTCCTCATGCATCAGCTGATTTCCAAGGAAGATGCAGCAAAGATTGTGGATTGGCTGACAGAGCGCCATCTGGCCTTTTATCTGGAGAGTAATAACGGCCTCTTTGCCAGTCCTGATTTTCGGGAGCGGGCGCGTGAGACACTTAAGACTTACGCTATTCAAAAGGGGCAATCTGCAGAGTCTGTTGAGGGTAAGGAACCAGAAGATTTCATTCATGGCCTCCAGTATGGTGGGGAACTCTACCGTGACGACCTAAACAAGGTCAGTTTCGTTTTGGAGTCCTATCAGGATCACTTGGATTCCAAAGAAGCTTTTCCACAGCTTGAAGCCCATACTTGGGGAGGACGAGGTGAAACAGCCTTATTTGGTGACTTGGGTGTTAAGGATATTAACAAGGCCCATGCCATTGATGTTCTTTTGGAACATTTAGGGGCTAAGCGTTCGGACACCATTGCTTTTGGTGATGCCAAGATTGATATCCCTATGTTGGAATACTGTGAGATTGGTGTTGCCATGGGAAATGGTGGTCCAGAAATCTTGGCTATGGCAGACCTAGTCACAGACGATGTTGAAGCTGATGGCTTGTACAAAGCTTTTGATAAATTGGGCTTGTTGAAATAGAAAAAACTGAGTTCCATTTGGTAGCTCAGTTTGTGTTTTATGCCGGTTTACGACCGATAAATTTTTTCAAGAGATATAAGAGATAGCCAACAGCGATATACCCAGCACTAATAACTAGGACATTTACCAAGACCTTGTTCCAACCAAATTTATTGACATTGATGAAGAAGTAGGCGAAGGGGCTATCTTTGGCACCTGGAATTGGGAGTTTTAGTACCAAGCCATTTAGAAGGGCAAAGGCAAAGTAAGACAGAGGGACCACGGACCAGTAAATTGGCTCACGTAGACGGTAGGCTTTCTTAGCATCGAAAATAAGGGTATCAAGCACCAACCCCCAAGGCACAATATAGTGGACCAAGAAGTTACGGAGGGTCCAGAATTTCTCAGGCTCTGTAATAGGTGCCAAGAGGATATGATAGATGACTCCAGTAATGAGGATAGCCATAGTTACGCCACCCTTGTAACGCAAGAGTTTGGTATTAGTCGTCGCATCGCCTTTTTTGAAGTCATAGATGATAAAGAAAATCAAACTAGAGAAAACGAGAATATTGGACAAAACAGTGTAATAGAGCAACATGCCCCAACCATCATCATGGATTTGGATAGAGACTCCTACCAGTCCACAGAGGGCTAGTAAGATACGGTAAAATCGTGAAATAGTCATAAGCTTCCTTTTCCTAATAAATAATCTCTCTTATCATATCACATTTTTCACTAACAATTTATTGAAAATTCTAGTAAAATCAAGGTAAGAAAGACTTTAAGGAGTAATGATGTCCAATTTAATCGATTATCTTGATAAGGTTAAGGATTTGCCTTTCGACCAAGAGCCTCTAAATATCTTGGATAAGGTTTGCATCAATGAAATTGGCTACCTGACTTATGAAAAATGGCTCTCAGCAAGTGATTTGAAGGAAACCATCAATCTACATGACTATGCAGAGGGTAAGGACCTAAATCCCGATTATACCTTCATGGTGACTAAGGAACGGGTGGATTTGGCTGAAGCCATGGTCAGGTCGAGACGTTTCGCTGGACTTAATCTAAGTGACTACTGTAGTGTCTTGGACAAGGAAGTGGAAAAGCAGTTTGCGGCTATGATTTTCAGCTTGCCTGAATTGGACTACCAGCAGATTGTCTTTCGTGGGACAGATGATAGCGTTATTGGTTGGAAGGAGGATTTTCAACTGACCTACAGTCGGGAAATTCCTGCCCATCGCTCAGCTATGGCCTTTCTGGAGAAGCACTTGCCAAACCTCAGTGGCCATATCGCTGTTTCCGGACACTCCAAGGGTGGCAATCTTGCCCTCTATTCGGCTGTTCAGAGTTCGACTGTCTTGCGTGAGCAAATAGCAGAGCTCTTGCTTCTGGATTCTCCGGGCTTGATGAAGCCCCTCTTAGAGAAGCCTTCTTACCAAGAGTTGAAACCCAAGATGACGGTTATCAGACCTCAAGAATCTGTTGTGGGAGTCATGCTCTACTGGGACAAGGTCGCAAAGCTCGTAGCAGCAGATGGCATAGGCATCGCTCAACACAATGTTTTGCTTTGGCAGGTTGATTTGGAAACAAATGATTTTGTTTATGAGGACCAGCCCACAGACCTGAGTCAACGCTTGAAAGAGACCTTCCAAGAATGGATTGAGACCTTGCCAAATCAAGAACTCAAGCAGGTTTGTGATTTGTTCTTTGATACCATTCTTGATTCTGGAATTGAAAGTCTAGATGATATTAGTATCAAAACCCTTCCTAAGCTAGGCCAGATGTTGCAAGAATTTGGCAATCTCTCGGACCAACAAAAGAAGGTCCTACAAGATGGTTTCAACCAGTTGCTCTGGATTTTTTGGAAGTCAGGGAACAGAAAAACAAGCCTGCCCAAGCTAGAACTTCCTGATTTCATCAAGAAGTTGAGTGAATTAACCAACAACGATTAGGGGCATAGGAATCATAGAAGTGGAGAATTTTATGTCTAAAAACGTATTGATTACAGGAGCAACATCAGGAATTGGCGAAGCAACGGCACGTGCCTTTGTCAAAGAGGGAGAAAATCTCATCCTAACCGGTCGCCGTGTAGAGCGTTTAGAAGCTCTAAAAGAAGAGCTCCAAGCAACCTATCCAGATCAAAAAGTTTGGACCTTTGCCCTGGATGTCACTGATATAGCCATGGTCAAGGATGTTTGCCAAGCCATTCTCAAAAGCGTGGGGCAAGTCCATGTCTTGGTCAATAATGCAGGTCTGGCACTAGGTTTAACAGCTTATCAAGACTATGAGGAGTGGGACATGCTGACCATGCTCGACACCAATGTCAAGGGCTTGATGATGGTGACACGTCAGATTTTGCCAAGCATGGTTGCTGCCAATGAGGGGCATATCATCAATATGGGCTCTACGGCGGGCATCTATGCCTACGCAGGTGCTGCCGTTTACTCAGCTACTAAGGCCGCAGTGAAAACTTTCAGCGATGGCTTGCGTATCGATACCATTGCCACAGATATCAAGGTGACAACCATTCAGCCTGGTATCGTTGAGACCGACTTTTCTCAAGTTCGCTTTCACGGTGACAAGGATAAGGCAGCCAAGGTTTATCAAGGGGTAGAAGCCCTCCAGGCTCAAGATATTGCGGACGCAGTTCTCTATGTCACCAAGCAACCACGACGCGTCCAAATTTCAGACATGACCATCATGGCTAACCAACAAGCTACAGGGTTTACCATTCATAGGGAGGAAGACTAGGAGGAGCTTATGAAGAATCAGACTAATCCAGCCATCGGCAGTAGCTGGGAAGACTTGCAAACAAAACTCTTTAGCAAAGAAGAAATTGAATCCAGTTACCAAAGAGTAGAAAAACTCATTCAGGAAAAAATGGGTAAATAAATGATAAAAACATGGCCTTCGGGCTGTGTTTTTTTTGTTGGAATTTTCTCAAAACTATGAAAGAACCCGTGAAAATGCTATAATGTAAGGGATTACGACAATATTGAAAGGATAAGTCATGCCACCTGTTACTCCAGAACTTGAGATAGAACGTCAATTAATTGAGCAGTTAACATCTGGTGAGAGCCAGTGGACCTATCGCCCAGATTTAAAAAACGAAGGTCAATTATGGGACAACTTTTTTGAGAAGTTAGCGCAAAATAACGTTGCCCTACTCGCTGACCATCCCTTGACTGAGCAGGAGAAGCGCCAAATCAAGAACCAGCTCAACTTCATTAACTATTATGAAGCTGCTAAGTGGTTGGCAGGTGAAAATGGTATTGCCAAAGTTGAGGTACAGCGTGAAGATGCTAGCCTTGGGACTATCCGACTTTCTGTCATCTGGCGTGATAATATTGCTGCTGGAAAATCCAGTTACGAAGTGGTCAATCAGGTGGAACGTGACAAGGCCTATCCACAAGATCAGGACCGTCGTTTAGATACGACACTGATGATTAATGGCCTTCCTCTTATCCACATTGAGCTCAAGAGTCCTCGTGTGGCCTTTTTGGATGCCTTTCATCAAATCAAAAAGTATGACCGTGAAGGAAAGTTACGTGGCATCTATTCTGCCCTTCAGATGTTTGTTGTGACTAATAAGGTGGATACACGTTATATCGCAGCTGCACGAGAGGATAAACTCAATAAACAATTCTTGACATCTTGGGTGGATAAAGATAATAAACCCATGACCAGTCTCATGGACTTTGCCCATGAGGTCCTATCTATTCCACGTGCTCATCAGATGGTGATGCAGTACTCCGTTATTGATGATAGTAAAAAAGCTCTCATCCTCTTACGTCCCTATCAAATCCATGCCATAGAGTCTGTTCAAAATGCCTCTCGTCGTCAGGAATCAGGCTATATCTGGCATACCACAGGTTCTGGTAAGACCCTAACATCCTACAAGGTGGCTCGCAATCTCTTGCAGATTCCAGCCATTCAAAAGACAATCTTCGTCGTTGACCGTAGGGACCTTGACCAGCAGACGACATCGTCCTTTCTTTCCTACGCCGCTAATGATGTCATCGATATTGACGAAACGGACAATACCCATGATTTGGTTAAGCGTTTGGCAGGAAATGATAAGCGTGTGATTGTGACGACTATCCAGAAAATCACAACCATGATGCGCAAGTTCCAAGAAGGTAAATATCAAAAGGATTCGGAAAAAATCAAGGACCTTCGTGTGGCTTTTGTTGTGGATGAATGTCACCGTGCGGTCACGCCTCAGACCCAAAAAGACATCAAAGGCTTTTTCCACAATTCGCTCTGGTATGGCTTTACAGGTACACCGATTTTCAAGGAAAATAAACGCAAGCAATTAGGTGATTTGGCACAAACCACCCACCAACAATATGGCGAACGCCTCCATGAGTATACGGTCAAAGAAGCCATCCATGACGGGGCAGTTCTGGGATTTAAGGTGGACTATCGTAATACCATTATTTCGCCGATTCCTGAAGAAGACCTTCCAGATTCTGTCTATGAAGATAAAGAGCACATGCTAGAAGTCTTGGATGCTATCCTAAACAAAAGTTATCAACAGTTGGGCTTCCCAAATGGTGAGGGCAAGACCTACGAGGCCATCTTAACCGTTAAGTCCATTCCACAGGCTCAGGCCTATTACAATCTGCTCAAGAGTATCAAGGCAGGACAGGAACGTGTCAAGGTGTCAGAGCGGGTTAAGCGCGTGCTACTTGACTTTCCAAAGGTGACAGTCACTTACTCCGTGTCGGAAAATGAAGAAGAGTCTATCGGTTACCAAGAGCACATGAAGCAGGTCATGGACGATTACAATCAAGAGTATGGGACCCATTTTACTATGGCTGATTTACGTGGCTTTAACACGGATATCAATAATCGTTTAGCTAGAAAGTTAGACAAATACATTCCTCGCAATGAGCAGTTAGATTTGGTCATCGTCGTTGACCGTCTTTTGACCGGTTTTGATGCCCCTTGTCTATCCACTCTCTTCATCGACCGTAAGCCCATGCGTCCACAGGATTTGATTCAAGCCTTTAGTCGCACTAACCGTATCTTTGACAGTAAAAAGCGTTATGGCCATATCATCACCTTCCAAAGGCCAGAGGCCTTTAAAGAGGCTGTGGATAACGCCCTTAGACTTTACTCAAACGGTGGTGAAAATGATGTCACTGCCCCAGACTGGGATGAAGAAAAAGCAAACTTTATCCAAGCCTGGATCGACTTCCAAGTAAAAGTGGAAGATGTGGAAAACTATGTCATCACGATTGAGCAGGCCACTAGCCCACAACTCCGTCGCATCGCCAAGGCCTACCAAACCTTTGACAAGTATCTAGCATCTATCCGTGTCTATAGCGAATACGATGAAGCGGCTATCTATGCAGAGACGGGGCTTTCAGATGAAAAGCTCGAAACCTATCTAGGAATCTATCAAAATATCCTAGCAGAGCTTAAAAGCCGAGCTGAAGACGATGGTGATGACAATCTCTTTGACATCCACTACGAACTAGAATCGGTCCAAGTCGACGAGATTAACTATGCCTACATCCTGACCCTGATTCAAAGTATGATTCAGCAGGAAGAAGATAGTCCACAGACCCTCAGTGACAAGGATATCGAAACTGTTGATAACTATATCCAGAGTCTGGAACGCACCAATCCCAAACTAGCCGAAATCATCCGAAACCTGTGGAAAGAAGTCCAAGCCAATCCTAAAGATTACCAAGGACAATCTATCACTGGCGTCTTGGACACTATGATTGAAGCCATTATCGACGACCATCTCAAACGCTTTGCCAGAGAATGGTATGTCGGACTCGATGAACTTCGTTACTATGTCCAACACTATCGTAAAGGTGCCAAGAAGCAATCTGGCGAAAGCCAGCTCACCAAGAGCCAACGCTACAAAGACTACAAAGCAGAAACAGCTGATGCCCTCAACCCACTCAGCTACAAAAAACAAATAAAAGAAGCCTACACCCAGCTCATTGAAGAGGTTATTGAACCATTGAGAGTAGGGAGGTAGTCTGAATTAAATATTTTCAAATTTAACAATTTTAAATAAAAAAATGATATAATAGGGGTTAATAGATTTGAAAAAAGAACAATTTGAATTTTTGTATAAAGATGTTTGTGATTGGTTGAAATTTATCGAGACAAAAATCACTGTATTATTGACTTTTGAAACAGGGTTATTTTATTTTGTTTTAAAAGAGTTTGTTAGTAGTAGAAAGAATTGTTTATATTATTTAGGTATTTTTGGAACTGTAATTTCGTTAGCCTTCCTTATATATACTTTAATTCCAAGAATTAATAAATCTAATACTAACCCATTTTACTTTATGAACTGGGCAGATAAAAACTTTAATCCGACTAATAAGATTGATATTTCGAAATGTTATGAAAATCAAATAAGAGATTTAGCAATTGTTGCGAAACGAAAATCTGATATGATGACTAAATCTATTGTCATATTTATTTTATCAATAATTGTTACTATAATTAGTATTTTATAGAGGGGAAATTATGGAACGTGATAAAATAGAGGCAATTGTAAGTAATTTACAACATAGCCTAGAATTAGAAGTACCAATTGATTTTAATAAATTTGATAATATTTTATCTGATTTAACAATTCAATATAATTGTAAAGATTTAGATGTCGACGGTCGAATCTCTAAAGATGAAATTGGAAATTATGTAGTTCAATTAAAAAATGATGGACAGAGTCCGCGTGATAGATTTACTCTAGCTCATGAATTGGGACATCTTTTTTTAGGACATGTTGACCAGTATGAAACTTTATATCGTAGAGGGGCTAACGAACTTGAGTATGCTGCAAATGAGTTTGCAGCAGATTTGTTGATGCCGAAAGATATCTTTAATACAAAGGTGGATGAATATACAAATTCTGACAATATTTGTAATATTACGGAAGTTAGTAATTTCTTTGGGGTATCGGAGTCGGCAGTATTAACTCGAGGCAGATTTTTAGGGCGTTTTCCATGGAAATAAAAACACAAGATTTAATTAATGATTCAATTGATACTGGAGAGACAGAGTCTTTCGTATACCTTTTTTGTTCATTTGATATCGTAGAGTCAACTTATTTGAAATCTATTAATCCACAATGGGCAAAGCTTTTCAATCAGTTTTATGACAGTAGTGTAAGGGATCTAGAGAAGCAAGGATTTGAGTTTTGGAAGTATGTAGGTGATGAGGTTCTTTTTTATAAAAAGTTAGAAAATAAGGATTTGAAAGATTTTCATTTAATTCCAAACAATGTATTTAATTCAATGAGTGCGATCCAGAACGAACTACATAAAGAATATCCGAATACAAAAATGTTTTTAGCATTAAAAGGTACAATATGGATTTCAAAAGTTAATGAACCAAATCTGCAAGATTTAAATAATAGTTCTTTTGTCAACGATAATATTGTGATAAAAAAAATGCCTAAACTATCGTATTCAGATTTACCTCAAATATTTATTGATTTTTTAGGACCCGAAATTGATTTAGGTTTTAGAATAAGTAAATATTCAATGAAAAATCAACTCATTGTAAGTGCTGAATTTGTTCAATTACACATTGAAATTGGTAGAATTTTGGATAAACATTCTGCTGTGCTTAATGAGGATAATTACAGGTTGTTAACACAAACTAAGTTAAAAGGAATTTGGCATAAAAGAGAGTATCCGATTATACTTTATAGACCATCTTGGGATGGAAAAGTTTTTGAGTATGATGAAAAAGAATATAAAGAGGAAAATTTGGATGAAGATGTATTTGAATATTTAAAGTATGTGTTTTCTAGTATTGGAAAAATAGATGAGATTAAAGATTATTATCAAATAATAGAAAGTACAGAAATTAAAATTGAAACACAACAGAAGATAGAATCTCCAGTTGATATACACTTAGCCGCAATTTTCTTTAATGATAGTAAAGTTCTTTTAATGAAGCGTGGTTTACATAAATCGTCTCCCAATAAATGGGATTTTGGGTGTACGAATCTAAAAATGAATCAAAGAGTTGAAGATGCCTTAAAAGACTATTATAATTTTCAAAACGCAGAAATAGAAATTATACTTAATGACAAGACAAATAAACCTATACCAGTAGCACTTTATGAATACGAAAAAACACAAGGAAAAGTTATAAATGGATTACTTTTTGTAGGGAAAATTATTCCAAATGAAGAATTTGAAGATAATTTCAATGGTTATGAAAAAACTGAATTCTTTGATATGGATGAATTATTTACACAAGGAGGAATCGAACTATTTCCGGATAGTGAACCTAATATAAAGCGAGCATATGAGATATTGAACGATGAAATTAAAAAGTGATTTAGTTATTAAATCACTTTTTAACTGTTTCAATTATTCGTGAAAAAAAGTGAGAATGATATGAATAAGAAACCTAAAGTTATGTTTTCTAATTTCAAAAACAATTGGAAAATTTTTTCATTTTGTAATCTAGCTAACGTGTTTCAAAGTGGTGGAACTCCTAGTACAAAAGTAATGAATTATTGGAATGGTAAAATTCCATGGCTTCAATCATCTGATATTCAAAAAGATATACTATTTGGTGTTAAACCACAAAAATTTATTTCAGAGGAGGGATTACAAAATTCATCAGCGAAATTAATTTCTAAAAATTCTATTGCTATTGTTACCAGGGTTGGTGTTGGTAAATTAGCTACCATGGAACAAGATTATGCAACAAGCCAAGATTTTTTGTCTCTCTCAGATTTTAATGGAGATACTCAATTCATAGTCTATAGTATCTATAGAATGCTCCAGAAAGAAAGTACACAACTACAAGGAACTTCAATTAAAGGAATTACCAAAGAAGATTTGTTATCGAAGAAAATAAGTCTTCCAGAGATTGACGAACAATCCGCCATTGGCTCCCTTTTCCGCACTCTCGACGACCTTCTATCTAGCTACAAGGACAATCTCGCCAACTACCAATCTCTCAAGGCGACCATGCTCTCAAAGATGTTTCCTAAAGCTGGACAGACTGTTCCTGAAATTCGTTTGGATGGATTTAAGGGTGAGTGGGAGCTTCTTGAAATTAATGATTTAGCTGATGACTTTCAAAGTGGTGGAACTCCAAAAACAAATGTTCAGGAATATTGGAATGGGGATATTCCTTGGATTCAATCATCTGACTTAGAGACAAATTGTCTATTTGAAATTAAAGTTCAAAAAAGTATTTCTGAGAAGGGTTTAAAAAATTCATCAGCTAAAATAATACCAAAGGATTCAATTGCGGTTGTTACGAGAGTTGGAGTTGGGAAGTTAGCAGTGATGCGTCATGAATACGCAACAAGTCAGGATTTTTTATCACTCTCAAATCTTAAATCAAATATAGAATTCACAGCATATTTACTATATAGATTACTTCAAAAGGAGGTTACTCAACTTCAAGGGACATCAATAAAGGGGATTACTAAAGTGGAATTACTATCGAAAAAAGTACTTATCCCGTCTCTTCCTGAACAACGTGCCATTGGTTCCTATTTCTCTAACCTTGATGATCTCATCACTACTCACCAAGAAAAAATTTCTCAGCTAGAAACTCTCAAAAAGAAACTCTTGCAAGATATGTTTATTTGAGAAGAGAACAAGGACCATACCTTGCAGCTGCTGATTTACTATCTCATGGGTAGGCGTTCGATTCATCCATAGTTTCAAACCATTGAAAAACTAGGCATTTTTAACCCACGTCAAAACACCATTTACCAACTTCCTATTTCTGAGATTTCTGATGAGGTCATCAAGGAAGTGGAATCAGTCGTGATTGGCTATTAGAACGAAAAGGATAACATTCAAAAATATAAAGAAAGAAACATTATGTCAGAAACAACACAAACCTCCCAGTCGCTTTATCAAGCCCTGTGGAACTCAGCGGATGTGCTCCGCTCTAAGATGGATGCCAACGACTACAAGTCTTATCTCTTGGGCATGGTCTTTTACAAGTATTTGTCGGACAAGATGCTCTTTTTCGTGGCAGAGACCATGGAGGAAGAGACAGAGAGCTTGGAAGAGGCACTGGCAGTTTATCGTAAATACTACGAGGATGAGGAGACTCATGAGGACCTCTTGGCAGTCATCACTGATGAGATGAGTTATGCCATTCATCCTAACTTGACCTTTACGGCACTGGTAGAGCGAGTGAATGATGGAAGTTTTCAGCTAGAGGACTTGGCTCAGGGCTTCCGTGATATTGAGCAGAGTGACGAGCTCTATGAAAACCTTTTTGAAGACATCGACCTCTACTCTAAGAAACTTGGGGCGACTCCTCAAAAGCAAAACCAAACGGTTGCGGCTGTGATGAAAGAGTTGGCTGTCCTAGATGTGGCAGGTCATGCAGGTGATATGCTTGGTGATGCTTACGAGTACTTGATTGGTCAGTTTGCGACGGATTCGGGTAAAAAAGCTGGTGAGTTCTATACACCGCAACCTGTTGCCAAGCTCATGACTCAGATTGCCTTTTTAGGACGTGAGGACAAGCAAGGCTTTACCCTTTACGATGCGACTATGGGGTCAGGCTCGCTCTTGCTTAATGCCAAACGTTATTCACGTCAGTCACAGACGGTGGTTTACTTTGGTCAAGAGTTGAATACCTCAACTTATAACCTGGCACGTATGAACATGATTCTACATGGTGTGCCGATTGAAAATCAGTTTTTACACAACGCTGATACCTTGGATGAGGATTGGCCAACCCAAGAGCCGACTAACTTTGACGGTGTTCTTATGAACCCACCTTATTCGGCCAAGTGGTCTGCTAGCTCAGGTTTCATGGATAATCCTCGATTCTCACCATTTGGGAAACTGGCACCTAAGTCTAAGGCCGATTTTGCCTTCCTCTTGCATGGTTACTATCACTTGAAACAAGACAATGGTGTTATGGCTATCGTCCTACCTCATGGGGTGCTCTTCCGTGGTAATGCTGAAGGGACTATTCGTAAGGCTTTGTTAGAAGAAGGTGCCATTGATACGGTTATTGGTCTGCCGGCTAATATCTTCTTTAACACCAGTATTCCGACGACGGTTATCATTCTCAAAAAGAATCGCACCAATCGTGATGTTTACTTTATCGATGCCTCTAAGGAGTTTGATAAGGGGAAAAATCAGAACATCATGACAGATGCCCATATTGAGAAGATTCTTGATGCTTATAAGAGTCGTGAAGATATGGACAAGTTCGCTCATCTGGCTAGCTTTGAAGAGATTGTGGAAAATGACTACAACCTTAATATTCCTCGTTATGTGGATACCTTTGAGGAAGAGGAAGTGGAGCCACTGACAGAGATCGTGGCTAAGATTAATCAGACTAATGCGACGATTGAAAGTCAGACAGCCTCCCTTCTCGACATGCTTGGCCAGCTTCATGGAACGACACCAGAAGCAGACGAAGAACTCAAGGCTTTTGTGGAAGCATTTAAGGGGTAGTTGCAAGCTTTCATTTACTTTTTCCGAATAATAGAAGTAGAGGGGCCAACCCTCTATTTTTGACTAAGGAGAAGTAGATGGAAAAAGACACAAGCATGTCTCACCGACCTTGGATATCATGGCTAAGAAGATTTTTAGCCTGCCTGAGGTGACGGTGGCATTTATTCGAGATATTTTGGATTTGGATGTTGTGGATGCTCAGATTTTGGAGGGGACACAGCTTCATAAAAAGGACTTTGATGAGGATGAGCTCTTTTCAACCTCGGTGGATGTTCGAGCCAAGTTGAATGATGGAACTGAGGTTATCATTGAGATTCAGGTGCGTAAGCAGCATTATTTTCTCAATCGTTTTCATTATTATTTGGCTAACCAGCTAGTAGAAAATGTGCAACAATTACGCCAACAAGGGCAGACGCATAAGATGTATGAGCAGATGGAGCCGGTCTATGGTATTGCTATCTTGGAGAAGACCTTGTTGCCAGATGAGGAGTCCCCGATTAATACTTATTGGATGGCCAATAGTCGGACGGGGAGGCCTTTGAATGCTTATTATAAGGATGGAAAACAGCAGAACCTTCTTCAGATTGCCTTTTTAGAGTTGGATAAGTATAATAAAGATAAGCATATCAGGGATGAAGGGCGGCAGTGGCTAGAGTTCTTTGGAAATCTCCCATTTTCTAAGGCACCTAGCCGAGCGGTCACGCATGCCGATTCATTACTGGATTCATCCAGCTGGACACAGGAGGAAAAGGCGATGATTGATGAACGCATACGAATTCAAGAAAATTATGACATGACCATGGAAACAGCAATTTATGAAGCGCGTGAAGAAGGCATAGAGAAAGGGTTAGAGCAGGGACTAGAGCGTGGACTTAAACAAGGGTTGGAACGAGGTCGTCATGAGGAGCGTTTAGAGTTGATTCGTAAGATGCTCTCAAAAGGCTTATCTCTAGAAGTTGTCTCAGATGTGACTGGTCTATCGCTTGAAGAATTAGATGGATTGTTATCGTAAAAATAGCTAAGTTACTTATTTTTTGAAAATCAGAGGCAGATTTTTGTCTCTTTTTTATTTTTTGCTGTTTAACATTTGTAATACTAAAACATTCGGAAAATAATACTTTGAAGCGTAAAATTAAAAAAGACTGTCAAACGTTTGACAGAAATCTGAGAAATAATATTTAAAACTTTTTGATCGTTTTGGCCGATAACTCTTGCTAAATAAGCCTTTATGGAAATTTAGAGTTTTTTCTTTCTTACACGTGAAAGAAATTACCTTTTTGTGCGACATTTTTAGACTATAATTTAGACGTGATAGACTGAACTTTCTAATATGACACTTTTGTTAAGGCCTTGTTAAAATGGATAGCCTAGCCTTTTTTTTTACTTTTTCATCCCTTATAATTTACTTTGGTTTATTTTTAATAAGAAAAACAACAGCATTATTAACAATCTTTAATATGAGGGAATCTTTATTTTCTTTCAAAGGACGGCTTGGTCCTAAGATAGAGAGATTGTGAAAAAAAGTATCAGGAGAATAGACTTGTTTAAAGAAAGAAAAACGAAACCAAAGTACAGCATCCGTAAATATTCTATTGGCGCAGCATCAGCCTTGATTGGCTTTATGGCTCTTGCCAATGGGCAAGCAGCTCAGGCTGATGAGGCACAATCGATTAGTGATTTGACTGATGCCTCAAATCAGGCACAGACACCTCAAACAGCCTCAACGGCACAATTGGCGACTTCCGAACCAGCATCAGTTGAGACTGTGCAAGCGTCACAGCCTGCCAATATTGCTACAGTTCAGCCTCAGGTAACAACTGTTCAAGCAGCTGAACAGACTCCGACCATTGATCAATTGGTTGAGGCAAGCAACCCTCAAACTCAAGAAACTTCAGCAAATGTCTTAACCAATGCGACTGAGAACCAAGGTCAAGGCAAGGAGTACAGCACTGATGGTTACGGTGCAAAGATGCCTTATACGACTCATGAGGCAGAGAATGCAAGTGTTGAAAATGGTGCTACAATCCAACAGTCAACGGACATGGAATCTACGGCTGTGGAAGCGACTAGCCAAACTTATGTTGAGCTTCCTAAAAAGGGTGCGGCAGTTACTTTTAATGTCACTGAGCCAGCCAATGCTTTGAATGTGCGTTATACAATACCTGATGGTGCATCAGGTCAGTTGGATGTGCAGGTTAATGGTTCAAGCGTTGGTAATCTTGATTTGTCATCTCACTCAGCATGGCAGTACCTTAAAGGGGACCATGAGTATGATCAAGCCATTGATGGTTCAAGTGCACGTTTTCGTTTTGATGAGACACGTCTTCTCCTCAAGGATATCCAATTGAAATCTGGAGATAAGATTTCTCTAGTTAAGAAGAAAGATGACAATGTCCCTTACGGTATTGACTTTATTGAGCTAGAACAGGCTCCAGCGCCTGTTGCCCAAGGTGAAAATAGTATCAGTATCGTGGATAAGGGTGCCTCTGCCAATGATGATAGTGATGACACTGCTGCCCTACTTGCGGCTGTGGAAGAAGCTAAAGCCAGCGGAAAATCTGTCTATATTCCAGAAGGACGTTTCAATTTTGATAAACAGGTTAATATCGAAGCTGATAATCTAAAAATCTCAGGTGCCGGTGTTTGGCATACACAACTACACTTTACAAGTGACAAACGCTATGGTGGTGGTATTGTCTTCGGTCATAATAGTAATGGCATTGAGTTGAGCAATCTTTATATGGATTCTAACTTGACGTCTCGCTATAACGAAGATGCACAGTACAAGGCTATCTCGGGAACACTTGGTAAGGATTCGAAAATTCACGACATCTGGGTTCAGCATTTCGAAGTCGGTATGTGGATTGGAGACTACGACCAGACGGGAAATATGAAGTATACGGACGGTCTTGTTGTTGAAAATGCTCGTATCCGTAATAACTTAGCTGATGGTATTAACTTTGCCCAAGGAACCAAGAATTCAACAGTTAAAAACTCGAATATCCGTGGAAATGGTGATGATGGTTTAGCTATCTGGTCAAGTATTTCAGATGGGACAAATGCCGCAGCTGAGGAAAATAATAAATTCCTCAACAACACCATTGAATCAGGCTGGCGTGCGGCTGGTATCGGTATTTTTGGTGGTAAGGGGCATGAAATCTCAGGAAACCTCATCAAGGACGTCTTTGCTGGAGCAGGTATCCGTGTAAACACTGTCTTTGCAGGTCACAATTTTGACCTCAATGATTCTGGAATTAAGATTCATGACAATACCATTCTACGTTCAGGGACAACTAATGACCTCTATAAGCTCCATCGTGGTGCCATTGATTTCCAACAAGTTCGTGGAACAATCAAGAATGTCGATGTCTATGATAATAAACTATTGAATACCTTGGCTGAGCCGGTGATTACCAAAAACTTTGAGATGGGTGACAATGGTAATGGAGAAATCCGTTTATCTAATAATACGATTGACAATAAGGCGACGATTGTTGGGGCTGTCTCAGCAGTTTCTCCAACAAAACCTGAACCAAAGCCTGTCAATAATCCAGTCTCCGAGACTTCAGTTTCTGAAGCACTGAAGAGTGAAGCAAGTTCAAGCACTCCAGTTTCTGAAGCCTCAACTAGTGAAGTGATCTCAGAGTCTTCAGTTTCAGAAACACCAAAGAGTGAGGCAGGTTCAAGTACTCCAGTTTCTGAAGCATCAACTAGTGAAGTAGTTTCTGAGACTTCAGCATCAGAAACACCAAATAGTGAGGCAAGTTCAAGTACTCCAGTTTCTGAAGTATCAAACAGTGAAGTAATTTCCGAGACTTCAGTTTCTGAAGCACCGAAGAGTGAGGCAGGTTCAAGCACTCCAGTTTCTGAAGCCTCAACTAGTGAAGTAATTTCTGAAACTTCAGCATCAGAAATACCGAAAAGTGAAGCAACTTCAAGCGCCCCAGTTTCCGAAGCATTGACTAGTGAGGAAAGTTCAACAGACCCAGTTTCCGAAGTATCTAACAGTGAGGTAATTTCCGAGACTTCAGTTTCAGAAACACCAAAGAGTGAGGTAGGTTCAAGCACTCCAGTTTCTGAAGCATCAACTAGTGAAGTAATTTCTGAAACTTCAGCATCAGAAACACCAAAGAGTGAGGTAGGTTCAAGCACTCCAGTTTCTGAAGTATCTAACAGTGAAGTGATCTCCGAGACATCAGTTTCAGAAACACCAAATAGTGAGGCAAGCTCAACCGCTCCAGCCTCTGAGTCACCAAAGAATGAGGAAACTTCAGTAGCTTCATCTACTAGTCAGGTTGACGTAGCAATTACTTCTGATAGCCCAGAGAAATCTCCAACTTCAGAAAGCACACAAAAAGATCCGATAAGTGAGGTTTCTTCAGAAGTTATTGAAAAAGGTTCAACAAGTCAGGTTGATGTCAAAGTTTCTGAATCTCCAACAATAGCACGTAGATCTGAAGTTGTCAGCATCTCACCAAATAGTCAGGTCGCTTATAACAATGACCTAAAAATCTCTGTAACAAGCAGTCAGCTCGCCTCAGAAGCTATTCGCTATAATTCTCTTCTGAATGAGAAGTCTGTGGATATGATTGCAAGTAAAGTTATGGCGGTTATGGCCTCTGAAACATTAGCCTCAGAAGCGGCATCACTTACAAGCTCTGAAGGTGTTGCCAAAGAGATTAGCAGTGATTTGTCAGAATTGGCGGAAAGCAAGAAGGATGACACACCTAAGAATGTCGCTCGTATTGATAAAGCAACTGAGGCAAAACAGGTGGCCAAGAGTTCTGAAAGCCAAGCTAGCACTTCAAAAGAAAAAGGTAAGTCTAATACGACAACGGTCTTCCTTCTTGTCGGAGTTGCTGCAGCACTAAGTATATCTACAGTTTACCTTACAAAACAAGGTAAAAAAGCAGGTAAATAGTAGGTAAGAAGCATCCATTAAAATGGGTGTTTTTTATCTATGCCAAAAAATACCAAGAAAACAAATGTCGTTACAATGACAGAAGCAGATGCCCTAGCCCAAGGTAAACGACACACGTCTAAAGAGTAATACAAAAGCTGGACATCTTGTCCAGTTTTTTTGTAAAACGACTCAGATTTTACCACTTTTATCTGAAAATTTGATATACTGAGACTATCAAAGATACTTGAAAGAGAGGTTAATTGACTCTTTTTCAGTACAAGAAAGGAATAAAAATATGATTTGGATTATTATTGCCATTATCGTTGTTCTTGTAATTTTTGTTATTGCAAGTTATAACGGCTTGGTTAAAAGCCGTATGCAGACTAAGGAGGCATGGAGTCAAATTGATGTTCAATTGAAACGTCGTAATGACCTTCTTCCTAACTTGATTGAGACTGTTAAGGGATATGCAAAATACGAAGGTTCAACGCTTGAAAAAGTAGCAGAGCTTCGTAATCAAGTAGCAGCTGCGACTTCACCAGCAGAAGCTATGCGTGCTAGTGATGAATTGACACGCCAGGTTTCTGGAATCTTTGCGGTAGCTGAAAGTTACCCTGACCTTAAGGCTAGTGCAAACTTCAGCCAGCTTCAAGAAGAGTTGACGAACACTGAAAACAAAATTGCCTATTCACGCCAACTTTATAACAGTGTAACTAGTAACTACAATGTGAAATTGGAAACATTCCCAAGCAATGTTATTGCTAAGATGTTTAGCTTTAAGGCTGCTGAATTCCTTGAAACACCAGAAGAAGAAAAAGCTGTTCCTAAGGTTGATTTCAGTGGACTAGGTAACTAATATGTTATTTGATCAGATTGCTCGAAATAAGAGAAAGACTTGGCTTTTGCTCCTGGTCTTTTTCCTCTTGTTGGGCCTTGTTGGTTACGGTGTCGGCTATCTTTGGTTAGGTTCAGGCTTTGGTGGTTTGATTCTTGCTCTAGTTATCGGTTTTATCTATGCCGTTACCATGATTTTCCAATCAACCAATGTCGTTATGGCTATGAATGGTGCACGAGAGGTTGATGAACAAACCGCTCCAAACCTTTATCATGTGGTTGAGGATATGGCTATGGTAGCACAAATACCGATGCCACGTGTCTTTATTGTCGATGATCCTTCAATGAATGCTTTTGCGACGGGGTCTAGCCCTAAAAATGCTGCTGTGGCTGCTACGACAGGTCTTCTTGCGGTTATGAATCGTGAGGAACTTGAAGGAGTCATAGGGCACGAAGTCAGCCATATTCGTAACTATGACATCCGTATCTCGACTATTGCAGTTGCCTTGGCATCTGCGATTACCATGCTAGCTGGTATGGCTCGCAATATGATGTTCTGGGGTGGAGGCCGTCGCCGTAATGATGATGACCGTAATGGAAGTAGTGGCTTGGAGATTATTCTTCTCATTATTTCCTTGATTGCCATTATCCTTGCGCCTTTGGCAGCTACCTTGGTTCAGTTGGCTATTTCACGTCAGCGTGAATTTCTAGCTGATGCTTCTAGCGTCGAATTGACACGTAACCCACAAGGTATGATTAATGCTCTCCTGAAACTTGATCATAGTGAACCGATGCAACATCACGTAGATGATGCTAGCGCAGCTCTCTATATCAATGATCCTAAAAAGGAATCTGGTTTGCAGAAGCTCTTTTATACGCACCCACCGATTTCAGAACGGGTGGAACGCTTGAAACAAATGTAAAAAAAGTGAGACTGATGACACTTCTAAGGGTGTTTATCAGCCTCGCTTTTTTAGTTTGATTCAATATAAAGGTTGCTAGCAACAGTTTCTGGAATTTGAATTTCTTTTCCATCAATATTCAGGCGGTAGAGTTGTGTAAAAGGGTCAAAGCCTTTCAAGGTAAAAGTTACTCCAATTTTAAGACCGACAGTTTCCAAATAATGGAGTAAATCAATTTGATCCTGAACTCGACGAAGTACATAGTTTCCAGGAGTTAGGTCTTGTGTAAAAGTCTGGTTGTAGATTTCCTCTATGAGCTGGCCTGATTTGGGGATTTGCCCACCGTGTGGACAGGTTTGGGGGTAATTGAGTAGGCGGTCAAGGGCATTGATAAAGTGATCAGAGACAGTATGCTCTAAAATTTCAGCCTCTTGATGAATTAGGTCGCAAGTATATTGCAAGTGGTCCACCAAAAAGACTTCGATGAGACGATGTTTCCGATAGAGTTCAGCGACATTGATTTTACCAGTTTTCGTTAGAAGATAGCCCTTGACTTTGTCTTTAATGATGAGGTCTTCTGAAATCAATTTCTTAATCATTTCCGTCACAGCAGGTGGAGACACCTGCATACGGTTTGCGATTTCCTTATTGCTTATTTTACCTTCTTCAGTACCAATCTCATAGATACATTTGAGGTAGTCTTCTTTATTAGGTGTCATTTCTCTTCCTTTGAAAATAGTCTCACCTTAGTATAACAGATTTATCATAAGAATACAGAATATTTCTTAGATGAGATTTTTACTGATTCAAGCCTTGGGTGATTTTATCCAGATTATATTTCATCATGTTGTAGTAGCTATCACCGTCTTGCCCTTTTTCAGCAATAGAATCTGTAAAGATCTTTGCATAAATAGGAATATTGGTATCCTTAGATACTGTTTTCATAGGGCGTTCATCGACACTAGATTCGACAAAGAGAGCTGGTACCTTTGTTTGGCGTAGTTTTTCCACGAGTATTTTGATTTGGTCTGGTGTGCCTTCTTCTTCTGTATTGATTTCCCAGATGTAGGCAGATGGTATGCCATAGGCTTTAGAGAAGTATTTGAAGCATCCTTCACTAGTGACAATCAGTTTTTTCTCATCGGGAATCTTGTTAAATGTCTCTTTAGCTTCTTGGTCCAGTTTACTAAGTTTGTCAGTATAGGATTTTAGATTCTTTTCGTAGTAGGTCTTGTTTTTAGGGTCCTTAGCAATCAGTTGCTTGGCAATATTTTGAGCATAAATAATCCCATTTTCCAGATTAAGCCAAGCGTGGGGATCTTCCTTACCTTTTTCTGATTGACCTTCAAGGTAAATTACCTCAACACCATCACTAACTGCAAAATAATCTTTATTTTCTGTCTTATGAGCATTCTTGACTAACTTAGTAAACCAAGCATTTCCACCAGTTTCTAAATTGATGCCGTTGTAAAAAATTAAGTCAGCTTGTGAGGTCTTCTTTACATCATCAGGAAGAGGTTCGTATTCGTGAGGATCCTTACCAACGGGGACAATAGAGTGGAGAGTGATTTTATCTCCAGCAATATTTTTGGTGATATCGGCAATAATGGAATTGGTCGTAACGACTCGTAATTTATCCATGTTACTGCCTTGTTTATTGGTACAAGCTGTTAGAGTAACTACCGCTAAAAGTAGTAGTACTATTGTTGATAGTATTTTTTTCATATTATTTTCATCCTATTTTTTATTGTTTAGAAGTTTTATTCATGCCACTTTGTTTTGGGGCGATGAAAAAGCTGATGAGAAAGAGTAGAGCAGACGTTAATACAATGCTCGAACCAGCTGCAATATTAAAACTATAGCCGATAAAAAGACCTAGAACAGATGCCAGAGCCCCCAATCCTGATGAGAGAAGAATCATTGTTTTTAGGCTATGAACATAAAGGTAGGCAGTGGCAGCCGGTGTAATTAAAAGTGCCACAATAAGAATAGTGCCAACACTCTGCATGGCAGTTACAGAAACCAAGGTTAGAATAACCATAAGTAAGTAGTGGTAGAAGGTGACCTTAACTCCCATAGACTTGGCCAAAATTGGATCAAAGGATGTTAGGAGTAGAGGGCGAAAGAAGATTGTAATAGTTGCTAGTACGAGAAGTGAAACGATAATCGTTATCCACATATCCATGTCTTGTACAGCTAGAATATTCCCGAAGAGAATATGAAAGAGATCTGTGGAACTATTAGCAACACCGATGAGAATAATACCGAGAGCTAGAAAGCTCGAAAAGGTAATCCCAATTGCCGTGTCACTCTTAATAATGGAATTGCTTTTGATATAGGTAATCATTGTAGAAGCTAAAAGTCCAAAGATGATGGCTCCTATGAAAAAGTTAATACCCAAGATAAAGGAAATGGCTACCCCAGGTAGAACCGCATGTGAAATTGCATCACCCATAAGTGACATCCCTCTTAGAATAATAAAACAACCAACAGCACCCCCGACAATTCCAATAACTAAAGCCGTTATAAGAGCATTTTGTAAGAAGTGGAAATTTAGCAAACCATCAATAAATTCAGAAATCATTTACATCTCCTTTATAAAATAAACTGTTACCGTAGGTTTTACGGAGATTATCCTCATTAAAAATAAGATTAGTAGGCCCACTAGCAATCAGTTTACGATTTAGGAGGATAACTTGGTCAAAATAATGAGGAACTTTGCTCAAATCATGGTGGACAATAAGAATAAGCTTACCTTTGTCCCTAAGTTCTCTCAAGGTGTTCATGATAATATCTTCGCTAACGGAGTCAATCCCTACAAAGGGTTCATCTAATAAAATAATATCAGCCTCTTGTACAAGACAACGAGCGATTAGAACACGTTGAAATTGACCTCCTGATAATTGGCTTATTTGTCGATGAGCCAAATCATTTAGACCGAGTAGTGTTAAAGCATCTGTGACCTTAGACCAATCACTCTTAGATAGACGTTTAAAGAACTTGGTTTTGGGATAGAGTCCTAGAGAGATGCACTCTCTGACAGTAATCGGAAAGTTAAAATCAATATCAGCCTTCTGTGCAACATAGGAAATACGATTCAATTGCTGATGAATAGGTTGTTTATTGAAAAGGATTTTTCCAGAGTGAGGAATAATACCAATTAATGCTTTAATTAGAGTTGATTTACCAGCACCATTTGGTCCAATAATTCCAGTAATACTAGGTCCCTCCAAGTTTAAGGTGATATTATCCAGAGCTAATGTCTGTTGATAAGACACATTAATATTTTCAATTTGAATCATTAGCTACCTCCTTGAGTTTAATATACTTTAAAATAATAATTAAGTCAAGTTAACTTTTATAATTAACTTAACTGAATTATGTAGTGTTATCAAGATGACAGAGGATAGTGAATGAGAGTACATTTTTTATATCAAATATTCAGCCTGATCAAACTGTTTGATATTTGGGAGAGGCTACAAGGAACATTATTTTTACAATTTGTACGATTTCACTCTGTATTTCAAGAAATCTTTAGTTTTTATTTTTTAAAACTAGTCATATTTCCTTATTTCTGGCATAATAGATATATGAAACTAACGATTCAACGAATGGCTCGAATTGCCATTCTGTCAGCTCTGGCGGTAGGATTGCGGTCAGCATTTATAGGATTGCCAAATATTCAGCCTATTACAGCTATGTTTTTTGTGGCTGTTCTTTATTTGGGTTTGGTTGATGGTCTATTGATTATGGCTTTAACCATGTCCATCTCAGGATTCATCTTTGGTTTTGGTCCTTGGGTCTTTAATCAGATTCTGACCTTCGGCGTCTTGATGGCTTTTTGGAGTTTGATGGCACCTAGGTTATCACTTGTCTGGCAGATTGCTTTGGTAACTCTTTTGTCCTTTTTCTATGGGGTTCTCCTTGATTACGGGTATGGCCTTCTATTTAAAAGTGGGATTACCTTTGTTATTTCTGGTCTACTTTACGACACCTATCATGCAGTATCGACGCTTCTATTTTATCCATTCATCCAGTCTATTTTTAGGAGGTTTTTGAAATGAAAAAATTATTAACCTATCTCTTTCTTGCCTTATCACTTGTTACCCTAGCAGCCTGTGGAAAAAATGAGGCAGCTAAACTTACTAGCAGCACAAACAATCATCAGTCTAAGGTTCAAGGTCAGGTGACTTTGATTTTGAAAACTGACAAGGAAAGTAAGAAAAAATCAGTAGAAATCCAAAAAGGGGATACAGTACTTGATGTCTTGGAAGAGGTCTATCCTGTTCAAGAAAACGATGGCTTTATCACTGAGATTGATGGTATTTCTCAAGATAAAGATAGGGGCATCTATTGGATGTTTGATGTTAATGGGAAACTTGGTGAAAAAGCAGCCAACCAACTTAAGGTTGAAGATGGCGATGAAATCAAATTCTATCAAAAAAAGTATAATTAAGATTCTGAACTCTGTTTCAGAGTCTTTTTTTAATAAAGTTCGGAAATGGGCTTAAAAAATTGTTTGAAAAAGTCGGAAAATTGCAAAATAACTGACGATTTAAAGGAAAATAGTTTACTTTTGTTTTAAAAGTGATATGATAAAAGGGTACTACATAAAGTAAGGAGAATACGGTTTGGCTTTTAATAAATTGGAAAGCAGTAACAACCAGGAAATCATCTCTGAAGAAGTTGGTATCTTGAAAGAATTGTTGGATGATGCAACACGAGGCATGGCTGGAGAGCAAGGTCTCACAACTATCCAACATTTGGTTGAACTTTATGATGAAGGTGACTATGTGGCCCTTACACAAGCCATTTCAGAAATGACGAATGACGATATGGTCGTTGCATCACGTTATTTCTCTTTGTTACCTCTCTTGATTAATATCTCTGAAGACGTGGATTTGGCTTATGAAGTCAACCACAAGAACAATATTGATGAATCTTATCTAGGTAAGTTGTCTGAAACCTTTGATGTTGTCGCTGAAAGTGATAATGCACGTGACATTCTTGAACATGTCAATGTCGTGCCAGTTTTGACAGCCCACCCAACTCAGGTTCAACGTAAAACTATGCTTGAATTGACTAACCACATTCACGAACTTCTTCGTAAGCATCGTGATGTTAAGGCTGGTCTTATTAACAAGGATAAATGGTATGCAGATTTGCGTCGTTATGTAGAAATTATGATGCAAACAGATATCATTCGTGAGAAAAAACTTAAGGTTAAAAACGAAATCACTAACGTTATGGAGTATTATAACTCCTCATTGATTAAGGCGATTACGAACTTATCACATGAATTCAAACGTTTAGCAGTTGAAAAAGGTATTGAACTCGACAATCCAACCCCTATTACTATGGGTATGTGGATTGGTGGTGACCGTGACGGGAACCCATTTGTAACAGCAGAAACTCTTAAACTTTCTGCAACATTGCAAAGTGAAGTTATCCTCAACTACTATATCGAAAAAGTTGATAATCTTTATCGTTCATTCTCACTTTCATCACGCTTGACTGAGGTTTCAGATACAGTAGCAGAGATGGCGAAACATTCTCCAGATACATCTGTTTATCGTGAAAATGAACCCTACCGTCGTGCTTTCAGTTACATCCAGTCTAAGTTGATTCAGACACTTCTTTTCTTTAAAAAAGGAAACTTCAATAAGGAAAGAGTTGCTAAACGCCTTTCTGAAAATGTTCGTCTGGGTTCAGCTTCAACAGGTGAAGTAGTAGCTGATTACGTGCAACAACGTCTCAGCCAAAGTCTTCAAGCTGTCTCACAACAAACAACAGAATTCTACGAAACAGCAGATGCCTTCCATGATGATCTTTTGGCAATCAAAAATTCACTTCTTGAAAACGACGATGCTGTCTTGATTTCAGGTGATTTCGAAGAGCTTCTTCAAGCTGTAGAAGTCTTTGGTTTCTATCTTGCTACAATCGATATGCGTCAAGATTCAAGTGTTCATGAAGCATGTGTAGCAGAGTTGCTTAAATCTGCAAATATTGTTGATAACTATAGTGAATTAACAGAGGTTGAAAAAGTTGCGGTTCTTCTTAAAGAATTGCAAGAAGATCCTCGTACCTTGTCATCAACTAATGTGCCTAAGTCTGAAACACTTGAAAAAGAATTGGCAATCTTCCGAACTGCTCGTCTCTTGAAAGACTATATCGGTGAAGATGTCATCAAACAACATATCATTTCTCACACTGAGAGCGTTTCTGATATGTTTGAGTTGGCTATCCTTCTTAAAGAAGTTGGCTTGGTTGATACAGAACGTGCGCGTGTCCAAATTGTTCCACTTTTTGAAACTATCGAAGACTTGGAAAACTCTAATGATATCATGAAACAATATCTTGGTTATGATATCGTTAAACGTTGGATTAAGAATAGCAACAACTACCAAGAAATCATGTTGGGTTACTCAGATTCTAACAAAGATGGTGGTTACTTGTCTTCAGGTTGGACGCTTTACAAAGCTCAAAACGAATTGACTAAGATTGGTGAAGAGCGTGGCATTAAGATTACCTTCTTCCATGGCCGTGGTGGTACTGTCGGTCGTGGTGGTGGCCCATCATACGATGCTATTACGTCTCAACCATTTGGTACCATTAAAGACCGTATTCGTTTGACTGAACAAGGTGAAGTTATCGGTAATAAATATGGTAATAAGGATGCTGCCTACTACAATCTTGAAATGCTTGTTTCAGCTGCCCTTGACCGTATGGTAACACGTCAAATTGCGGACCCAGATGAATTGGTTGATTTCCGTGAAATTATGGACGGTATTGTTAATGATTCTAATGTTATCTATCGTGATCTTGTCTTTGGAAACGAACATTTCTATGATTACTTCTTTGAAGCAAGCCCTATTAAAGAAGTGTCAAGCTTGAATATCGGTTCTCGTCCAGCAGCTCGTAAGACTATTACTGAGATTTCTGGTCTTCGTGCGATTCCTTGGGTATTCTCATGGTCACAAAACCGTATCATGTTCCCAGGTTGGTATGGTGTGGGTTCTGCCTTTAATCGCTTTATCCAAGCTGAAGAAGGCAACCTTGAGAAACTTCAACATATGTTTGAAACATGGCCATTCTTCCGTTCACTTTTGTCAAACGTGGACATGGTGCTTTCAAAATCAGACATGAATATCGCCTTCCACTATGCACAATTGGCAGAGAGTGAAGAAGTACGTAGTGTCTTCAATATTATTTTGGATGAGTGGCAGTTGACTAAGGATGTTATTCTTGCTATTGAAAAACATGATGGCTTCCTTGATGAAAGTCCATCGCTTAAAGCAAGTTTGGACTTCCGTTTGCCATACTTCAATGTCTTGAACTACATCCAAATTGAATTGATTAAACGTCTTCGTAACAATGATTTGACCGATGACGAAATTAGCCTTATTCACATTACCATCAATGGTATTGCAACAGGTCTTCGTAACTCTGGTTAATAAAGTAAAGTTCATCACTTTGGTGGTGGGCTTTTTGTTATGGTGAAAAATCTGTTATAATAAAACCATGATTGCTATGGAAACGATTGAAAAGCTGTCCAAAGAAAAGCTCCCCATGATAACGGTCTTGGCGGGCGAGGATTTAGGGCAGTATAGTCAAGCAAAAGAAAAATTTTTAAAACAAATTGGTTTTGATCCCAGTGACTTAACCTATTCTTATTTTGATATGTCTGAGACTGATTATCAAGATGCTGAGCTCGATTTAGAAAGCATGCCTTTTTTTGCAGATGAGAAGGTGGTCATTTTTGACCATTTCACGGATATGACTACTGCTAAAAAATCGTATCTGGATGAGAAAGAGTTGAAGCGCCTTGAAAATTATTTTGAGTCTCCTGTTGAAACAACACGTCTTGTCTTAATGTCTGCAGGAAAGCTGGATGGAAAGCGTCGTTTAGTTAAACTTCTCAAACGTGATGCCATGGTGCTTGAAGCCAGTCCC
>OBWX01000093.1_pt1 | contig 37684 bp, 30 predicted proteins | sample 1476571 | NCBI WGS metagenome assembly OBWX01 (sample SAMEA2580139, study PRJEB22360) | human gut metagenome | biome: human gut; feature: human-associated habitat; material: faeces | place: Denmark | collected 2008/2010 | reverse complement strand
CTCTTTAACTTATGCGACTCAAAATGGCTATGGGAAATGGTCCTGGTTCCCTGCGGCAGCTGGTTTCTTGCTTGGTGGTGTTGCCCTTCGTTTGATTGATGCCGTCGTTCCTCATTTGCATTTAGGAAATGACATCTCAAAAGCAGAAGGGATTCAACCTCGTAAGAAAAAGTTGTCCAAAACAGCCCTACTCTTTTTGGCTATCACCATTCATAATTTTCCAGAGGGATTAGCGGTTGGTGTTACCTTTGGTGCCCTAGCTGGTGGGAATATGACACTTGCAGGTCTTATGGGAGCTATTGGCCTAGCTATAGGTATTGGTTTGCAGAATGTCCCTGAAGGTGCAGCCCTCTCTATTCCTATTCGGGCAGATGGAAAATCTCGTATCAAGGCCTTTTATTGGGGCTCTATGTCAGCCATCGTGGAGCCTATAGGGGCTGTTATGGGAGCTGCTCTTGTTATGTTGATGATGGCGATTATTCCTTATGCTTTGGCTTTTGCGGCTGGTGCCATGATCTTTGTGGTAACGGAGGAATTGATTCCTGAATCACAAACCAATGGAAATACTGACGTCGCCACCTTAGGGCTCATGGTTGGCTTTGTTGTTATGATGGTCATGGACGTGGCCTTAGGTTAAAAATACTAGAGAGCTGTGCCTATTGATATAGGACTCAGCTCTTTTCAAATAGATGGAGTAAAAAATGAAAATTGCAATTGTTGGTGCAGGTATCGTCGGTTCAACGGCTGACTACTACTTATCAAAAGAAAAAGACGTAGAGGTTACAGTATTTGATCATGGTCTTGGGCAAGCAACTAAGGCGGCAGCAGGGATTATCAGCCCCTGGTTTTCCAAGCGTCGTAATAAAGCCTGGTATCGAATGGCCCGTTTGGGAGCCGATTTTTACCAAGATTTAGTTTCAGATCTTGAAAATGATGGTTATGACACGAGCTTCTATGATCAGTCTGGTGTAGCCCTTCTCAAGAAAGATGATAGTAAGTTGGACGGTTTGTATCAGCATGCAGAAACTAGGCTAGAAGAATCACCCATTATTGGTGAACTCTCTATAAAAAATGCTGCCGACCTCCCGGAATTTACTGGATTTGACCGTTATCTCTATGCTTCTGGAGGTGCCAGAGTGGAGGGAGCAGAATTGACAGCGACTTTGATTGAGGCCTCAGGTTTTGAAAAGGTAGAGGGTCTAGTCACACTATCTCCTCTTGATAATGGCACTTACGAGATTAATGGTCAAACTTTTGATAAGGTTATTCTTTCTTGTGGTGCCTGGCTAGGTCAAACACTCGAACCTCTTGGTTTCGAAGTAGACGTTCGCCCCCAAAAGGGGCAATTGCGTGACTATTTCTTTGAGGGCATGGATACTGGTAGATTACCTGTTCTGATGCCAGAGGGCGAATTGGATGTCATTCCTTTTGCTGGTGGAAAGATTTCGGTAGGGGCCAGCCATGAAAATGACCAAGGCTTTGATTTGACAGTTGATGAGACTGTACTTGCAAGTCTGGAGGAAGAGGCTAAGACCTATTTCCCTGACTTAAGTACGGCTAAGTCCATCTCAGAACGTGTGGGAACAAGAGCCTACACGAGTGATTTCTCACCTTTCTTTGGAGAAGTTCCAGAACTTGAGGGTGTCTTTGTCGCCTTAGGTTTAGGATCTTCAGGGCTTACGACGGGGCCACTGATTGGAAAAAATCTGGTTGATTTGGCCATGAACCGACCTGGTAGTTTGGACAGTGCAGACTATCCAGTGGCTCAGTACGTTAAGAAAAAAGACTAATAGTATTAAAGCCCTCCAATATATTGAAATTTATGAATCAGTTAGCTATTTCTCTTTATTGAGGGATGCTAGCTGATTCTTTTTTTATTAGAACTCCTCATATCTATTTTTTATTTAATTAGAAGATGATAAAATAGTAACTGTTCATCGATTGTAGGTGAATACTAATAAAAAAGGGGAGGGACTATGTTCCAAAAAGTTAAAGTTTATGTGACAGTCATTGTTACTTTGCTAGCCATAAATTTAGGCCTATCTGTCAAAGCAGGGGCAGCAGAAGACTTGGCTGTTACAAAGACAAGTATTGTTCTAGAAAGTTATGAGTTTGGACCGGCTGTAACCAAAGTCATTTTTGAATTTAATCAGAAGGTCACGCCAGAGGTTGTCCACAGCTCAACTCAGGTTACAACAGCAGGAGTCAGTCGTCAGGTAACGAACTCTTATGTTTCTGATGATAAGGGGCATGTGGTCTATTATGACAATAGCAAGTACGTGACGCTTGAATTGAGCCTACCATCTTATAATCGCTACAACATGGGTGGGAATGCTGAACCTATGTATTTTAACCTTTCTACTTGGACCAATCAATGGCTGGAAAGTTATATGGTGTCGATGAAAGATTTGTCAGTAGTGGCAGAGGGTAGTAGTCAGTCGCAGATGGTTTCATCTGAGCAAGATGCCATCAACAATCGTTTGATGCCAACGACGGAGGTTTTCGATGAGCGAGGACAGGTAGGTAACATGCAGTATGCGGCTTATAGTGCTCAGACTGGTACGGGGAATAGCACCAAACCATTGTTAGTCTGGTTACACGGCATTGGTGAGAGAGGGACAGACATGAATATTCCGCTTCTTTCAAATGACGTCTATGCGCTTACTCAGCCTGATATTCAAGGCCATTTCTTAACAACTGGTGATCAGGCGCGTGGGGTTAATGTTCTGGCTGTTCAAACACAGACACCTTGGGGGTCAGATAATGCAGCCCAACTCAAAGAGACCATCGATATCTACCTAACTTATCACCCTGAGGTAGATAAGGGACGAATCTATCTTGCGGGAGTTTCAAATGGTGGTGGTATGGTCTTGACCATGGGAGCAACCTATCCAGATTATTTTGCAGCTCTCGTTCCAATTGCAGCGCCATTAACTGTTGACCAATCTGGGATTGATAAACTGAAGAACCAGCCTATGTGGTTGATTCACACAAAGGCAGACGCAACAGTACAACCAGAAAATAGTGTCTTACCTTTATATAAGAGCTTGATTACCTCTGGAGCTACTAACAAGTGGTTCTCATACTTTGAAACAGCTACTGGGACTGATCTTCCTGGCACAGAGTATGATGGTCATTGGGCTTGGATTTATTTCTTCCATGACCAGGTGATTGGCGTTCAGCATCCTGAAAATACGAAAAATTGGGATGGTTATAGTGGTATGGTTGCCACTGATCCAACCAATGGAGGTGGCTCTCGTGCCAGTGTCAATGGACAAACTTATAACAGTATCTTTGACTGGATGAGTGCACAACGACACTAAGAGGATGATAATCACGCTCCCCAAGGGGAATATTGCGAGATATTATCTTCAATCGAAGGGGTTTCAAGTGAAATCCTTTTTTGATTGCATTAAGAAAATGGACACTTGTGATTTTCTTAATGAAAGCTTAAGAACATAGGGTTTACCGTGACAAGAGGGCTGAAAAATGCTAAAATATAGGTAATATATTAGAGAAAAAAGGAGCCTTCTTATGAAAGGTATTATTCTTGCAGGTGGTTCAGGGACGCGTTTGTATCCATTGACACGTGCTGCATCAAAACAACTGATGCCGATTTACGATAAACCAATGATTTACTATCCACTTTCAACGCTTATGTTGGCTGGTATTAAGGAAATCCTCATCATCTCAACGCCACAGGACCTTCCACGTTTTGAAGAGCTCCTTGGTGATGGTTCTGAGTTCGGTATTTCACTTTCTTATGCAGTACAACCAAGTCCAGATGGATTGGCTCAAGCCTTTATCATTGGTGAAGACTTCATTGGTGACGATAGTGTTGCCCTTGTCCTCGGGGACAACATTTTCCATGGCAATGGTCTTTCTGCCATGCTTCAACGTGCTGAAGCTAAGGAAAAAGGTGCCACAGTCTTTGGTTATCAAGTTAAGGACCCAGAACGTTTTGGAGTTGTTGAGTTTGACGACAATATGAATGCTATCTCAATTGAGGAAAAACCTGAGCATCCAAAATCAAACTTTGCTGTAACTGGTCTTTATTTCTATGACAATGATGTTGTGGAAATTGCCAAAAACATCAAGCCAAGCCCTCGTGGCGAACTTGAAATCACGGATGTTAACAAGGCTTACTTAGAACGTGGAGATCTCTCTGTTGAGCTAATGGGACGTGGCTTTGCTTGGTTGGATACAGGCACTCATGAAAGCCTCTTGCAAGCTGCTCAATACATTGAAACAGTTCAACGTTTGCAAAATGTCCAAGTAGCTAACCTTGAAGAGATTGCCTATCGCATGGGTTATATCACTAAAGAACAGGTTCTTGAATTGGCACAACCACTTAAGAAAAACGAATACGGACAATATTTGCTCCGTTTGATTGGAGAAGCATAATGACTGAACAATTTTTTGGTAAAGAACTAGCTGCCCGCAAGATTGATGCTATCCCAGGTCTGCTTGAATTTGATATTCCTGTTCATGGAGATAACCGTGGATGGTTCAAGGAAAACTTCCAAAAGGAAAAGATGTTGCCACTTGGTTTTCCAGAGTCATTCTTTGCAGAAGGAAAATTGCAAAATAACGTTTCTTTCTCACGTAAAAATGTTTTGCGTGGCTTGCATGCTGAACCTTGGGATAAATACATCTCAGTAGCAGATGAAGGAAAGGTTCTTGGAACATGGGTTGACCTTCGTGAAGGCGAAACGTTTGGGAATACTTATCAAACTGTTATTGATGCCTCAAAAGGAATCTTTGTTCCTCGTGGTGTTGCCAATGGTTTCCAAGTTTTGTCTGACAAAGTATCCTACAGCTACCTTGTGAACGACTACTGGGCACTTGAACTCAAACCAAAATACGCTTTTGTCAATTACGCAGACCCAAGCCTTGATATCAAGTGGGAAAACTTGGAAGAAGCAGAAGTCTCAGAAGCAGATAAAAACCACCCATTACTCAAAGACGTTAAACCCCTCAAACCAGAGGATTTGTAAGAATATAGCTCTTAAAACAATTAAGAAAATCATTATATAGTTTTTAGCTTTGTTATAAACGAGCGAAGCGAGCTATATGATTAGCTTTCCGCCGTGAGAAAAGCACCTGAACCATTGTGTTTCAGGTGCTCGGAGGTTTTGAGACATTAGGCTCAAAACTTAGTCATGGAACTTCTTCGAAGTTCGCTGACGTCCGTGCTCACCTAAGGAAAGCTAAAAAAGATTGATTTAAGGAACGATTAAGAAAAAAACAATATTTTTTGGAGATAAAATGACTGAATACAAAAACATCATCGTAACTGGTGGCGCAGGTTTCATCGGTTCAAACTTCGTACACTATGTCTACAACAATCATCCAGACGTGCATGTGACTGTCCTTGACAAACTCACTTACGCTGGTAACCGTGCTAACATTGAAGAAATCCTTGGTGACCGTGTTGAATTGGTTGTTGGTGATATTGCTGACGCTGAATTGGTCGATAAATTGGCTGCTAAGGCTGATGCTATCGTTCACTACGCGGCTGAAAGTCACAATGATAATTCATTGAACGACCCATCACCATTTATCCACACAAACTTTATTGGTACATACACACTTTTGGAAGCTGCTCGTAAATATGATATTCGTTTCCACCACGTTTCAACAGACGAAGTGTATGGTGACCTTCCATTGCGTGAAGATCTCCCTGGACATGGTGAAGGTCCTGGTGAAAAATTCACAGCAGAAACCAAATACAACCCATCATCACCTTATTCATCAACTAAGGCTGCTTCAGACCTTATCGTTAAAGCATGGGTGCGTTCATTTGGTGTTAAGGCAACTATTTCAAACTGCTCAAACAATTATGGACCATACCAACACATCGAAAAATTCATCCCACGTCAAATTACCAATATCTTATCAGGTATTAAACCAAAACTTTATGGTGAAGGTAAAAACGTCCGTGACTGGATTCACACTAACGACCATTCAACTGGTGTTTGGGCTATCCTCACTAAAGGTCGTATCGGTGAAACTTACTTGATTGGTGCTGATGGTGAAAAGAATAACAAGGAAGTGCTTGAGCTTATCCTTGAAAAAATGGGTCAACCAAAAGACGCATACGACCGTGTTACAGACCGTGCTGGTCATGATTTGCGTTACGCGATTGATTCAACAAAATTGCGTGAAGAACTTGGTTGGGAACCACAATTCACAAACTTCGAATCAGGTTTGGAAGAAACGATTAAGTGGTATACAGATCACCAAGATTGGTGGAAAGCTGAAAAAGAAGCTGTTGAAGCTAACTATGCTAAGACTCAAGAAGTGCTTAAATAATTGAAAAATCTATCACTTCCAATCTAGTGATAGATTTTTCTGTTAAGAACTGTTAGGAGAGATGATGAATAGAAAAGAATGGATTGAATATTTTGAAGCGATTAATAATCGTAAGCCCACCATCCAGGAGTGTCAGCAGGCCCTTCTAAATGGTGAATTTGTTATGGAAGGAAAACAAGCTACTTTTTCTAACAATGGAAAGTCTGTGACTGAAGGAGCCATGCCTTTACCAAATCAAATGACTGGTCAAATGGTCAACCCAGCTTATTCACAACAAATGGTCTTTGTTAAGAAGAAAAAGTTTGGCAAGAAGACTTTTATTGGTCTTGGGATTGCTTTATTTCTTGTTGTAGCAACAAGTCTTGGCCTCTTTTTGTTTTCTTCCAAAGGAACAAACTTGGGTGGCTTGTGGGTAAATGGTAATAATGCTGGTTTGGTTTATGAGTTAAGTGGGAAAAAGTCAAAACTTGTTGCAGGCCATAGGGAAGAAGAAATCAAAGAAATCTCTATTGGCCAGAAAGTAAGACAGAAGTTTGAAACAAGCTTAGAGGACGTCAGTGATTCAAAACTAAAAACGATTGCTGATTTTGACAAGAAATACCAATTACAGACAAAAGAGATTATCCTGGTAAAGACGAAAGTGTTTGGATACTATAATCTGATTCAGAAAGATGGGACAAACTTAGTTCTAGATTTATTCTTATCAGACCTCTACTATGGATCAAGAAGTACCAAAGATTTAAAAAAGACATGTCTTTTTCATAAGGCAGCGGTTCCAAAAGCCTTTGTTGGGCAATGGAAAAAATTTGATTCCGATGATGATTCAGAAGGAGAAGGGACTATCTCTGAAAATGGGGTTGTTACTACAGATTCTGATGGTAAAGATATCTTAATTGCTAAGACTTTAAAAGAATATCTGGTGGATCAATCAGGCAGTATAGATAATGATAAGGTGCAAAAAGAGTTTGCTAAAATACAGAAGTCTCTTAAGTCACATGGTTTTCAGGCTAAGAGTGTTAATGACATCTACCACGATGCGAGCAAGTCATACTATTATGTCCTTGTAGATGGTGGTAAGCGCATTATTCTCTTAGAGGATAGCTTTAACCTTCTCTCTTATAAAGGTTATCTTGAAAGAGAAGACACTCGCTAATCACAATATCTCTATCAGATAAGATAAGAAGTACTTAAATAATAGTCAAGAGTCTATCATTCCTCAAGGAGTGATGGACTTTTTTTTTACTAGTAAATACGACATTAACTTATGACAGCGGCACAAATAATTACATAAATGTTACAAAAGTTACAAAAAATACTTGATTTCTGTAACAGAATAGATATAATAGACATATAGAAAAAGAGGTTTATGAAAATGAAAAGAAAAGATATTCGTGTTTGCTCACTTGTTTTGTTATCTGTAGCTGTTTCTGGGGCTCTTATCGGATGTGGTTCTAAGTCAGAAAAAGACACTGCATCATCATCTACAACGTCAACTTCTAAAGTAGTGAAGTCATCAGCAAAGTCAAAAGCAGCTGAAAGAAAATCTGCTAAAAAGGCCAAGACAGAGAATTCAGCTTCAAAGGATTCTCAAGGTCAAGAAGAAGTGAGTGCTCCTGAAGCTAGCTCTTCAAAAAGTCAAGCCACAGCTGGAAATGATGCTCAAGCAGGAACAAGTAGTAGTGCTGCATCTGAATCAAACAAGTCTAGTCAAGCAACAACTAATACTCAAAGTGATGCTCCTGTTCCAGCAGCATTAGTGGGAACTTGGACTGGTACGAGTCCTCAAGCAACAGACATTAGTTTTACAGTTGATGCTGACGGCAACATTACTTCAAAGGCAAATTTCAATGTCGATTACGAACCCTATCGTCAAAGTTCAACAACTGCAAAAGCTGTTCAAATTTCTGGTAATCTCTACGTTTGGGAGGGTGGCGATTTTTCAACCTTGCTTCCTGGTATTACTGGACTAGGGGGAGCTGGTTTCCAAGCTAAGCCTGGTTTTATTCTTGAAAATGGAACCTACACGCCAGTGCAATTCATTTCAGACTTGGGCCCAACCTTTGATTATAGCAACTACAATGCTTTCCCATTCTCATTAACAAAATAATAGGAAGAGGCTATCTGAAGAGGTAGCTTCTTTTTTGCCTCAACTCTTATCATTCATGGTCTCGTTTCTGCTTAAAAAATGGTAGAATAGTTACATGCAAACAAAACCAACGTCAGCCTATGTGCATATTCCATTTTGCACACAAATTTGTTATTATTGTGACTTTTCCAAGGTCTTTATTAAAAATCAGCCCGTTGATGACTACCTACGGGCTTTGATTCGTGAGTGGGAGCTTTTAGATATCAAGGAGCTTCGCACCCTTTATATTGGTGGAGGGACCCCAACAGCTATTTCTGCCGAGCAATTGGACTACCTTTTAAGTCATCTTCAGAAAAACTTGGATTTGTCAAAGCTGGAGGAGTTCACCATTGAGGCCAATCCTGGTGATTTGACGGTTGATAAGATTGAGGTGCTCAAAAAATCTGCTGTTAATCGGGTGTCTTTAGGAGTTCAGACTTTTGATGACAAGCACTTGCGTCAAATTGGCCGCAGTCACAATCAAGCACAGATTTATGAAAGCATTGATAGCTTGAAGTCTGCTGGTTTCCATAATATTTCCATTGACCTCATTTATGCGCTACCTGGTCAAACCATGGATCAGGTCAAAGAAAATGTGAGAAAGGCACTGGAACTGGATATTCCACATCTAAGTCTCTACAGTTTGATCTTGGAACATCACACGGTCTTTATGAATAAGATGCGTCGGGGTAAGCTCAATCTGCCAACTGAGGATTTGGAAGCAGAGATGTTTGACTATATTATCCAAGAGTTGGAAAACAATGGTTTTGAGCATTATGAGATTTCCAACTTTACCAAACCTGGGATGGAGAGTCGTCACAATCTCATGTACTGGAATAATGATGAGTATTATGGTGTTGGTGCTGGAGCCTCTGGTTATGTCAATGGTGTTCGTTATCGCAATAGAGGACCTATCCAGCATTATCTAAAGGCTATAGCTGAGGATGGTCATGCTAGACTTCACGAGGAGCATCTGACTAAGGCGGAGATGATGGAGGAGGAGTTCTTCCTTGGTTTACGTAAAAAGTCAGGTGTGTCTATTAAACGGTTTGAAGAGAAGTTTGGTTTGTCATTTTCGGATACTTATGGAGACATTGTGAAAAAACTACAGGAAGATGGTCTCTTGGTCAAGAATCCAGAGGTGGTTCGTATGACAAAACGAGGACTCTTTCTGGGAGATAGTGTCGCTGAGCAATTTATCTTGGAGGATTAGATGGGATTAAAATTTAGTATTCCTTATCAGATTCCGTTTTATGAGACGGATATCACGCATCAGGTAAAATTACCACACTTACTAGCTTTTTCATTGCAAGTATCTGGTATGCAGTCAGAGTCTCTGGGTAATACGGATAAGGAAGTTTTTGATAAATATGGTCTAGTTTGGATTGTGACAGACTATGCGATTGAGATTGACCGTTTGCCTCGTTACAATGAAAAGGTGACCATTACAACGGAAGCCGTTTCCTATAATAAGATTTTTTGTTACCGTAATTTTTACATCACGGATGAGACTGGTCAACAAATCATGCTCTTTAAGACTACCTTTGCCCTTATGGATTATGAAACGCGTAAGGTAGCCGAAGTGCCAGATGAGGTGGTAGCACCTTATGGGGCTGATAAGACTAAAAAGTTGCTTAGAGGACCTCGTTATAAGGCTTTGGAAAATCCAATTGAGACGCTTTATCGTGTGCGTTATTTTGACCTAGACATGAATAGCCATGTTAATAATAGCAAGTACTTGGAGTGGATGTTGGATGTTTTCGATTTGGACTTTTTGACCAAGTACACACCGGCCCATATTGACCTCAAGTATGTTAAGGAAATTCATCATGGATCAGAAATTTATTCAGGTTACGAGTTTGACCAAGAAAGTTTGAGCAGTCAACACCAGATTTGTGTGGATGGTAATGTTCATGCTCAGGCTATTATCCAATGGAAAGAAATAGGAGACGAGTAGGATGACATATAAAGGTTATTTGATTGATTTAGATGGAACTATTTACAAGGGGAAGGACCGCATTCCTGAGGGAGAAGCCTTCGTTAAGGAGTTGCAGAAGCGTCAGGTTCCCTATCTTTTTGTGACGAATAACAGTATGCGTACACCAGAAATGGTCCAGGAACTTTTGCGTAATCAGTGCGAGTTGGAAACGCCTCTTGAGACCATTTACACAGCTACTTTGGCGACAGTTGACTACATGAACGATATGAATCGTGGCAAGACGGTTTATGTTATCGGTGAGACTGGGCTTAAATCTGCAATTGCGGAAGCGGGATATAAGGTAGATGAGGAAAATCCTGCCTATGTTGTGGTGGGCTTGGATCGTGAAGTCACTTATGAAATGTTGGTAAAAGCAACGCTTGCTATCCACAAAGGGGCTATATTTATTGGAACTAACCCAGATTTGAATATCCCAACAGAACGTGGTCTTCTTCCAGGTGCTGGTTCCCTCTTGGCCCTTATTGAGGCGGCTACCCGTGTGAAACCAATCATTATTGGTAAGCCTAAAGCTATTATCATGAATAAGGCTCTTGAAATCCTTGGGACAGAACGTAGCCAAACTATTGTGGTTGGTGACAATTACTTGACTGATATTACAGCTGGCATTAAAAATGACTTTCCAACACTACTTGTGACAACTGGCTTCACCAAGGCGGAAGAGGTTGCAGGTCTACCTGTCAAACCAGACCACGTACTTGCTAGTCTATCGGAGTGGGATTTTGATGCGAACTAAGATTGAAGCTGTACTGACTCCGATTTGGCTCCTGGCCCTGTCTATCCTAGTGACGATTTATCTGGCATGGGGCTTTTATTATTTTGATATTGATTGGATGCATCTTATGGATTATGTCATTATCGGAAAGACGGAGCTTTGGCATAATTTCAATGTCCTCATGCAGTACTTGACCTTTCCTTGGGTTGGTCATCTGGCCATGCCTGATTTTCCATCGTCGGAGAGTGGGCTAAAGCATTTTCATGATGTCAAGTGGCTCTTTCATTTGGTACAGGGGTTTGTTATTCTACTGGCTTATCCCGCAGCAACTTCTCTCTGGCGAAGTGTGAAGAAGGGCACCTTTGGTCTTTATCGTAGGCTTTATATGAGTCTAGCAATCTTACCAGTCTTTATTGGGGTTGTGGGAGTTTTTCTCGGATTTGATGAGTTTTTTACGCTCTTTCATGAAGCCCTCTTTCCTGGAGATAGCAGTTGGCTCTTTAATCCAATCTTGGATCCGATTATCAATGTTTTACCAGAAGAGTATTTCCTTCAATGTTTTGTGATTTTCTTTATTATTTATGAGGGGTTGATGGTGAGTTTGACCTGGTTGGCCCATAAGCAGCTTACAATGTATTTGAAAAATAAGGAGTAGTTATGTCTATTCGTGATAACCATTTGCATACCCATCATTCCTATGATTCGGATGCGAACTTTACTGACTATTTGACACATTTTGATGGGGAGATTGTAACGACTGAGCATTATGATCTCTCTAATCCTTATACCAAACAGGACGATGTGCCTGAGTACGAGGCCTATAGTCGTGAGATTGAAAGCCTTAACAGTAAGTATGGCAATCGTATTAAACGTGGCATCGAGATTGGTTATTATCAGCCTAGGGAAAAGGATATTTTAGACTTTTTGGATGGTAAGGACTATGATCTCAAACTGCTTTCTGTTCACCATAATGGGGTCAATGATTATCTTGATGATGAGATAGCTGATATGGACAAGGCAAGCATTATTCAAGAGTATCTGGACAAGTTGGAGTACGCTATTGGTCGTGTGGACGCAGATGTTCTGGCCCATTTTGACTATGGTTTCCGACTTTTTGACGTGACTGTTGATGAGCTAAAAGCCTATGAGGAGCAGCTCAAACGCATTTTCCAGAAAATGCTTGCTAATGATTTGGCTTTTGAGCTGAATGCAAAGAGTATGTATCTCTATCATCACGAAGATCTTTATCGTTATGCCTTGGGCCTTGTTAAGGATTTGGGATGTTGCAAGTATTCTATCGGCTCTGATGGTCATAAATTAGAGCATTTCCGTCTGAACTTTGATAAGATTCAGGAGCTCTTGAGAGAATTTGATATTACTGAAGATATGATTATATAGCGAAGATGGCTTCAACTGAAGCTGTCTTTTTCTTAAGGAAAACTTAAAGGAAAAGCGTGGTTGTGGGATTTATAGAAGATTTTAAGCTTTGCTTGTTATGCTAATTTCAATCAAAAGAAACTTATGGTTTCTATCTTATCTTTCACATTTGGAGGTTTTCTATGAAATTTCTCAAAAGGCATGCCTATGCCTTACTCTTTACCCTTTTTCTGATGGGGGCAAATGTCTACTCTCTCTTAAAGGTCTTTGTCATTCCGTCAGCAGTCTCAACGGTTTCAGCCAATACGACTAGCTCAAGCACAGCTTCGTCAACGGCGTCTACCAGCACTGGTAAGGTAACTAAGACAGATACGACCTATAAAGATGACAATATGGATATCAAAATCACGACGGGTAAAACCAGTGATACCACATACTATGTGGCAGATATCCAACTTTCGAGTGCAGATTACCTTAAAACGGCTTTGGCACAAAACACCTATGGCACCAATATTACTGATACCACTTCAAGTATTGCTCAGCAAAACAATGCTATCTTTGCCATCAATGGTGACTACTATGGGGCTAATCAGTCAGGTTATGTGATTAAGAATGGTCAAGTCTATCGTGATACTGATCGAAACAGTGATTACGAGGACCTTGCCGTTTACTCAGATGGTAGCTTCAAGACCTTTAAGGAAAGCGATACAACGGCTCAAAAATTGGTTGATTCAGGTGTGGTTAATACCTTTGCCTTTGGTCCAACCTTGGTTGAAAATGGCAAGGTAGCTGTATCAGAAAATGAAGAGGTTGGTCAAGCCATGGCTGACAATCCACGTACAGCCATCGGAGTTATCGAAGAAAGTGACGGCAGTGTGCACTATATTGTCATTGTCTCTGATGGTCGTACCAGTGAGTCGTCAGGATTGACTCTTTATGAAATGGCAGAGTTGATGAAATCTTATGGCGTGACGACAGCCTACAACCTTGACGGTGGTGGCTCATCTACCATGTACTTCAATGGTCAGGTCATTAATAAGCCAACCACAAACGGAAACAAAATTTCAGAAAGGGCGGTGAGCGATATTGTTTACATCGGTTACTAAAAAATCAGCCAGCAAACACTTTTTCACCTACATCGGACTAACCATTTTTAGTCTAGTCTTTACCTTTGTTTATGAGCGCTTTTCTTATGGTGAATCATCCATGTTTATGCGCATGATGTTCTTTGCACCATTGGCTGGAGCATTTATTTATCTACTTACTGGACTGGGAATGTCTTGGGTGAAGAATCGTGCCTCAAAACTTCTCTTTAATTCAGCCATTGCTGTTGTCGCTAGTGCTTGTTTAGTTAAAGGTATTGTTGAAGTCTCAGGCCGTACGACTAGCGTGGATATGCCCTATTGGTATGTGGCAGCTGGACTACTTTGTTTGAGTCTCCTAACGGGATTTATCAGACCTAAAAGACTGGCTTAACAATGAGAGCTTGGAGCTGTGCTTCAGGCTTTTTGTCTTGCTTTGAAAAATTATTTAGGATAAATATACAAATTATAATATGAAGAAATGATTTCAATTTGGGAAATAGTCCAAAGAAATTGTCATAAAAAATAACTGAGCAAGATTTTTTGTGATAGGAATTTAGATAGAACGAGATCTTCTGTAGTGATGAAAGTACTTGAAAAAATAGTGGTTTCCAGTTAAGCTATCACAGTCAGAAGTCTCTTTAGGGATCCACTTGGTTTGTAAAAAGATACCGCATCAACTTTTTATTTATTTGAACTCAATTTCACAGCAGTTTGTTTTGGCTATTAAATATACAAGGAATTCAAGTTTTTATAAAAATATACAAAAAAGACTTGCTTTGTTCTGAATTTTTAGGTAAAATGAACTAAAATCTAAATCGTTGATAGAAAAAGTCAGATCGTTTCACAGAGAATGCGGGAAGCTGAGAACGCATGAGATCAAAGACGACACATTCTTGAGAGCGTATGCGAACTCTGGATGACAGTAGTGTACGACGGGTGGTTCCGTTAGAGACTAGGAGTTACAAGAGAGATTTTGTGACTTCATGAGGAAGAGGGGGCGACCCCTGTTCGAATTAAGGTGGAACCACGTGCCAACGTCCTTGCAAAAGTTGTTTTTGTGAGGGCGTTTTTTGTTACCCTTGCTTTTAGCATTTGTAGCTAGTAGTACAATTGGTCGGAGTTGAACAGAAAGGATAAACTATGGAAATCAAAGGATTACGAAAGATTGAACCCTATGTAGCGGGTAGTCAGCCTGCTGAGAAAAATATCATTAAGTTGAATACTAATGAAAATGCCTATGGACCAAGTCCAGCAGTCCATCAAGCTTTAGCATCCTTTGATGTCTATCAGTTACGCAAGTATTCGACTTTGGATCAAGCAGCTTTACGTCAGACTTTGTCTGAACAGTTAGGTGTTCCTGCCGATCAAGTGATTATTGGAAACGGGTCAGACGATATCCTGTCAATGGCTTTCCTAGCTTTCTTTAATAGCGAGGAAGAAGTTTTGTTTCCAGATTTGACCTATGGTTTCTACAAGGTTTGGGCAGATTTGTACCACATCCCTTTTAGAGAAGTGCCCTTGAGTTCTTCATTTGACGTTGATACTCAAGATTATCTGGTTGAAAATGGTGGGATTGTTATTACCAATCCTAATGCGCCAACAGGTATTTATAAACCGCTCGATCAAATTGAGGAGATTGTAAAGGCTAACCAGTCGGTTGTTGTGATTATTGACGAAGCCTATATTAACTTTGGTGGGGAGACGGCCTTACCACTCCTAGAAAAGTATGACAATGTGTTTATCACTAGGACCTTTTCTAAGGATGCCTCCCTTGCTGGTCTGCGTGTCGGCTATGGCATCGGAAGTCCTAAACTAATGGCTGTAATCAATGCCGTCAAAAATTCAGTCAATCCCTATAATGTGGATAGCATCGCAGAAGTTTTGGCGACTGCAGCCGTTAAGTCTTGGGATTATTATGAGGATACCTGCGCTAAGATTATGGCTACACGCGACTGGTTTAGTCAAGAATTGAAGGCTATTGGCTTTGATGTTCTTCCTTCGAAAACCAATTTTGTTTTGGTTAAACCACACGGAGTGACTGCAGGTCAATTGTTTGACTACCTTCAAAGTAAGAAAATCTATGTCCGTTATTTTCCAAAAGTGGAGCGTATTTCAGACAGACTACGCATCTCTATTGGAACTCAGGATGAGATGGAGCGCGTACTAATGACAATACAGGAGTTACAAGCATGAAAAAAACGACATTAGCCTTAGGAATGCACGATAAACTTTTCAAACGTGCCCGTACCATGTATCAGATTGAGCATCGTATCTGTGACTTGTTGATGACAAAGGGTTTCCTTCGAATTGAGACTCCCACCTTGGAGCATTTCGAAGTCTTTAGCGATGTTGTAGACAATGGTAACTACAATTTCTTTGATAAAAATGGAGATCTTGTTAGTTTACGTCCTGATATTACTAGCCAAATTGGGCGCGTGATTGCTTCGACACAAGTTCATACACCGATTAAATTTTCTTACTCTGGAAAAGTCTTTAACTACAATGAAGAGATGCGTGGCTTGTCCAATGAGCATACGCAGGCTGGTGTGGAAATCATTGGTTTTCCAGTTCATCAGGCATTGGAAGAAGCAATAGCTTCTGCTAAAGAGGCTCTAGATGCTGCAGGGGTCAAAAATTACAAGTTTGAATTTTCACATGCCCGCCTCTTACAACTCATTTTTGAAGAATTAAACCTTCCAGCTGTAAAAGAAGCAGAGTTGGCGGCCTATATCCGTGATAAATCGATTACCGGTCTTAAGGAGTTCACCAAAGAAAATCCAAGTCAATATGACAAGGTCTTGGAGCAGTTACCCTTCTTGTTTGGTGAGACAAATGCTGTCCTGACCAAGGCTAGACAGTTAACGGACAGTGAAGCCTTTTTGACGGCCTTGGATAGTTTGGAAGTTTTAACTAATCGTTTATCAGATAGTCTCCCAGAGACGACGCTTGATTTGGCTCAATTACCAGCAGTGCCTTACTACACGGGTATGATGTTTAAGGTCTTCGGTGACAAGGTACCAGATGCCTTTGTATCAGGTGGCCGTTACGATAAACTATTTGAACGCTTTGGAGCTACCGAGTTAACAGCGGTTGGCTGGGCCATTGATATCGACTCAGTTTATCAAGCAGTACATGACGATGTGGAATTTGGAGGTGACTTGGATGACTAGCAATCAAATCACAATTGCCTTGACCAAGGGACGTATTGAGAAAGATACGGTTAAATTACTGGAAAAAGCTGGCTTTGATATGTCTTTCATGGCCGATAAGGGACGTAATTTGATTTTCGAGAGTCCTGACAACCGGTTCCGTTTTCTCTTGGTCAAAGCTCCAGACGTGACTACCTATGTTAGACACGGTGTCGCAGATATTGGGATTGTCGGTAAGGATGTTTTGGTCGAACATCCGACAGGCTATTTAGAAATGTTAGACCTTAATTTTGGTCTTTGTAAATTCTCCGTAGCATCAACAGAAGACTATAATCCTGATGACCATAAGCGTAAACGTATTGCGACCAAGTATCCAACCATTGCGACGGATTATTTTAATCAAAAGGGTGAGGATGTTGAAATTATTTCGATTCAAGGGAGTGTAGAGATTGCCCCTGTTATTGGTCTAGCGGATGCCATTGTTGATATTGTAGAAACAGGGAATACCCTTGTTGCAAATGGCCTAAAAGTTTATGAAGATATTTGCAGGATTTCAGCACGAATGATTGTGAACAAGGCTTCTTTGAAAAACAATAAGGAAGTCCTGCCATTCATTCGTAAGATTGAATCACTTGTAGGAAACGAGGAGGTACCGTTCGAATGAAACGATTAACTGGAACAAATAAAGAAATTGCTGAGCTTCTTTATCAGGAGCAATTGGAACTGTCAAAAGAAAATAGAGATGTTGAAAGCACGGTTCAAGCCATTATTGAAGACGTTAAAAAACGTGGAGACGAGGCCCTTCGTGACTATTCAGCTAAATTTGATAAGGTTGACTTGACTGATTTTGAAGTTGGACAGGACTTGATTGATCAAGCCTTTAAAGAGATTGATTCAGAGGTTTACCAAGCCCTAGTTAATGCTAAAGAAAACATTGAATCTTATCACAAACATCAGTTGGAGACTGGTTTTGAGGACCAACCAAGTGAGGGTGTTATTCGTGGTCAATTGATTCGTCCTATCAATCGTGTGGGTGTTTATGTTCCTGGAGGAACTGCGGCTTATCCGTCATCAGTTCTTATGAATGTTATTCCTGCCAAAATTGCTGGGGTTAAAGAGATTATTATGATTACGCCGCCTCAAGAACACTTTGTTCCTGCGATTCTGGTAGCCGCCAAATTGGCTGGTGTGGATAGCATTTACCAAGTTGGTGGGGCTCAAGGGGTTGCGGCTTTGGCTTTTGGTACAGAAACAATTCCAAAAGTGGACAAGATTACAGGTCCTGGTAATATTTTCGTGGCGACTGCCAAGAAACAAGTTTACGGTATTGTCGGTATTGATATGATTGCAGGACCATCAGAAATTGGTGTAATCGCTGATAGTAGTGCCAATCCAACCTATGTGGCAGCTGACCTCTTGTCTCAAGCAGAGCACGACACACGCGCACGCGCCATTTTGGTAACAGACTCTGAAGTCTTGGCAGATGCGGTTGAAAGTGAGATTGAACGTCAACTCAAGCTTTTGCCACGTGAGGCGATCGCTCGTCCATCTGTCGAAAATAACGGCCGTATTATTATTGCCAATGATACAGATGCCATGTTCGAACTCATGAACTTGGTTGCGCCAGAACATTTGGAAATTGCTATGGACAATGCTTATGATTACTTGAAAAAAGTGGAAAATGCTGGTTCCGTCTTTCTTGGTCACTTTACCAGCGAACCAATTGGCGACTACTATGCAGGTGCCAACCACGTTCTTCCGACGACAGCGACTAGCCGCTTTTCATCAGCTTTAGGCGTGCACGATTTTGTCAAACGTATCCAATATACGCAATATGATAAGGCAGCAGTCAATAAGGCTCAGCACGATATCACAACCTTGGCTTATGCGGAAGGCTTGCAGGCCCACGCCAAGGCAATTGAAGTCAGAAACGACAATAATTGAGAGAGTAGAGGAAGAAGTTATGAGACAAGCAGAAATTGAACGTAATACCTTTGAAACCAAAATTAAGTTAAGCCTCAATTTGGATGCTCAAGAACCAGTAGATATTCAAACAGGTGTCGGATTTTTTGACCACATGTTGACCTTGTTTGCCCGCCACGGTCGTATGTCTTTGGTGGTTAAGGCTGATGGCGACCTTTGGGTTGATAGTCACCACACTGTTGAAGATGTCGGTATTGTCCTTGGTCAAGCTCTTAAAGAGGCCTTGGGCGATAAAGCAGGAATCAACCGTTATGGAACGGCTTTTGTACCTATGGATGAAACCCTCGGAATGGCAAGTTTAGATTTGTCTGGACGTAGCTTCTTGGTCTTTGATGCTAGTTTCGATAATCCAAAATTGGGTAATTTTGATACAGAACTGGTAGAAGAATTTTTCCAAGCCTTGGCTTTCAATGTTCAGATGAATCTCCATCTCAAGATTCTCCACGGAAAAAACAATCACCACAAGTCAGAAAGTCTTTTCAAGGCAACAGGACGTGCCTTGCGTGAGGCAATCACAGTCAATCCTGACATTCACGGCGTAAACTCGACAAAGGGGATGCTATGATTATTGTCATTGATTACGATGCGGGGAATACTGCAAATGTTCTGCGTGCCCTTGAAAAGATTGGTGTGACTGCAGAATTGTCTGCCGATAAAGAAAAAATCCTAGATGCAGATGGGTTGATTTTACCTGGTGTAGGTGCTTATCCAACGGCTATGGCAGAGTTGGAGCGAAGAGGTTTGGTAGCTGTTATCAAAGAGGCAGTCGCACAGGGAGTTCCCCTTTTAGGAATTTGTTTAGGCATGCAGATTTTAACAGAAAAAGGGCTGGAACATGAAGAAACAGATGGTCTTGGCTTTATTCCTGGTGTCTGTCGTGCCATTCCAGCCAGCAAGGAGCAACCTGTCCCACATATGGGGTGGAATGATTTGGCTGTTAAGCAAGCCAGCCCTTTGACAGATGGTTTAGATGGCCAAGCCGTCTACTTCGTTCACAGTTATTTCACAGATGTCCCTAGCCAATACATTGATGTTACCGCAGACTACAGTATTGAGGTGCCAGCCATGATTCATAAAGACAATGTTTATGGGGCTCAATTTCATCCTGAAAAATCAGGGGATATTGGCTTAGGTATTCTTGAAAAGTTTGCAGGGTTATGTAAAGCCTAGAAGCTAGTGAGAGCAAAGACTTTTTAGTTAGAAAGGATGGTAGGGGAGATGCAAATTCTACCAGCAATTGATATTAAGGATGGACAGGCTGTTCGTCTCTTTAAAGGAGATTTTAACCAACAAACCGTTGTCAATCCAGATGTTATTGAGCAGGCAAAGACCTTTAAGGATGCGGGCATTCAATTTATTCATGTCGTCGACTTGGACGGTGCCCTAGATGGTCGTGCCACTAACCGTGACTTGATTGCAGAGGTCAAGAAGGTTTCTGGACTTGGCATCGAAGTTGGTGGCGGTATCCGTACCTTGGAGCAGATTCGTGACTATTTGGAAGTTGGCATCGACCGTATCATTATCGGATCAATGGCTGTTAAAAATCCTGACTTCGTTCGAGCAGCTTTAGAGGAATTTGGTGCCGATAAGATTGTCGTGGGTATTGATGCCAAGGCAGGGGTTGTCGCTACCGAAGGTTGGTTGGAAACAAGCAATGTGGACTATATCACCTTGGCCAAGGAAATGGAAAAGATGGGCGTAACCCTCTTTGTCTATACAGATGTTGATCGAGATGGCACACTGACAGGACCCAATCTTGATCACTACAAACGTTTGGTATCTGAACTCACGACCGCCAAAGTCATTGCTTCCGGTGGAATTGCAGAAGTAGCTGACTTAGATCACCTACAAGAGATTGGTGTGGCAGGAACCATTGTCGGCAAAGCCTACTATAACGGCAATATCACCTTAGACCAGCTCAAGTCTTTCGGAGGTTAATATGCTTAAGAAACGTATTATTCCCTGTTTGGATGTCAAGGATGGCCGTGTCGTCAAGGGGGTCAATTTTGTGAATCTGACAGATGTTGGAGACCCTGTTGATTCTGCGCGTGCTTACTATGAGGCTGGTTGTGACGAACTTGTTTTCTTAGACATCACAGCGACTTCAGATAACCGTGAAACAACGGTTGATATGGTGCGTCGTGTTGCAGACCAAGTTTTTATCCCCTTCACGGTTGGTGGTGGTATCCGTTCAGTTGAAGACATGAACAAGATGCTTAAAGCCGGTGCTGACAAGGTTGCTGTCAATTCCTCAGCCCTTGCCAATCCACAACTAATCGCTGATTGTGCTCAAAAATTCGGGAACCAATGTGTAGTGGCTGCGATTGATGCTAAAAAGATGGCTGATGGGAGCTGGCATGTTTTTGTGGCAGGTGGCCGTAAGGATACAGGTAGGGACCTCATCCAATGGGCTCAAGAAGTCGTAGCCTTGGGGGCTGGAGAAATTCTCTTAACCAGCATGGACAAGGACGGTACCAAGTCTGGTTTTGATTTGGAAATGCTCAATCGTGTAGCGGAAGTCGTCGATGTTCCGATCATTGCCTCTGGTGGTGCAGGAAATATTGAGGATATTGTAGAAGTCTTTGAAAAGACAACAGCAACGGGTGCTCTGGCAGCCTCTATCTTCCACTTTGGTGAGGTGAATATAGGCGAAACCAAACAAGTCTTGGCAAATGCAGGAATTGAGGTGAGACAATGACAGAGGTTAAACTTGATTTTGATAAACAAGGAGGACTGGTACCAGTCATTGTGACAGATTACAAGACGGGGCAGGTGCTCATGTTGGCCTATATGAATGAGGAGTCCTATCAGTTGACCCTTGAGACCAAACAAATGCATTACTGGAGCCGTTCTAGAAATGAGCTTTGGCATAAGGGGGCCACATCTGGTCATTTCCAACATGTCAAAAGCATCAAGACAGACTGTGATCAGGACACCTTGCTTATCGCTGTGGAACAAGAAGGAGCAGCCTGTCATACAGGAGCCTACAGCTGTTTCTTTACGGATATATATGATGACAATCAAGATAAATAGGAGTAGCTATGTTAGAAACACTTTATAAGGAAGCCTTAGATCGTAAAAAAAATCCCAAAGAAGGATCGTATACCAATTACCTTTTTGACAAGGGGCTAGACAAGATTCTTAAAAAGGTTGGCGAAGAAGCAACAGAAGTTGTGATCGGAGCCAAAAATGCTGATAAAGAAGAAATTGCCAACGAGACAGCAGACGTCCTCTACCACCTAGCAGTCATGCTCGTTGAAACAGGGGTCAGCCCTGAAGACGTTGAAGCCGTACTTAAAGCACGTCAGGGCAAGCAAAGCAATGTCCATGACCGAAAAGAAGTAACGGATTATTAAGGATTAGCTCAACCGATTGAGACTAAAACGAAAAGCCTGAAGTGATGCTTCAGGCTTTTTTGCTATGAGGAATTTTAATTATTTTGTTCCTCTAACTACCATGAGAAAGCGCTTTAAAATGCTAAAATAGGAGTGAAGAAAGCTCGTTTATTTTGAAAGATTCGGTGTGCTTGTTTTTACAAATGATTGGGGAAAGGAAGGATGTCCTATGAAGAAAAATACTCCTAATATTTTAAAGCTTTCTTGCTTAGCTATTCTCCTCCTCTGTTCTATTCTTTTAGTTCGTTGCACAATGGTACTACCAAATGCTTACTCCAAGGCTAGGGAAAAAACGCAAAAAATCTTGGCTCATAATGGTTTTAAGGGAAAGGTCCAAGTTAAGCTTATCAAAAAGGTGTTTCTAGATTCAGATGGTATTTATGTCGATTATACCTATTCAGAGGACACCTACGATAATCAAACCATATCATTAGATTCACAAATTACTTTTAACCTGGACTGGACAGTTAATGGTGAAGAATATGTGACCCCAAGTCATTACTGGGAAAGCTACTTACAACAAAAATCTGTAAAAAAAGAAGAGCAGAAACTCTTTAAGGAGCTTAAAAAACAATCTTTAGGCCTTGATATCGAAGAATTCTCCTTCAAAGATAATATACTGATAGATCAAGAGGCTGGTAATCGTCGAAAACATTTAGCTGAAGAAAACCGTAAAAATGGCAAGCATGATTTTTATGGCTATTATCAAATTCCTTATCAAACAATGATTGATGAACATATTGTTACTATGTCAATAAGAGTAAGTGATACAGAAAATACCAGTAAGAAAGATTTAGAAGAGGCAGCAACTAAACTGGATGCTAGCAAGCTACCAGACGGAGAGTACGAATTTTATTATTTCACAACTGATAAAGAAAATTCCGCTTATTATGACAATTCCGGATATATTGGCTATACCTTTAACATACAAGATGGTAAGGTTATCCAAGATGACGATGATTAGCAGATATTTTGCTTTCTGTCGATAATCACGCACTCCATACTGGCTGCATAGAAGTATAGGCTATAGCTAAGTGAAAATGTTAACCTCAAAACATGCAAAAACATCTCCGAAAATCAGTCGGAGATGTCTTTTTGTCTTACAGATTCTTTTTCTTTTTAGCTTTTTTGGTTAGGGCAAGATCACAATTTTCAATGTTTGAAATCAGGTGATTAGTCAATTGGAAGTCATCCACTTGGGGATTCAAATCCACTTCGTAGACCAGCTGCATGGTCTCACCCCCACCAGTGGTGTTAAGGGAAATCAGGTCGCTTTCACTGGTGAAATTGAGCAAGGCTTTAGTGATTTTTTGATCAATCAAGTCTTGGTAGGAGACGTTAATGGTCAGGAGTCTACGACGTTGGTTGTCGGTACGACTTTGACGATTTTCCAAAAGGAGCCAAACAGCTAATAGAAAGGTGGTGAAGAGGCCGGCCAGTAGCAAATAGCCTGTCCCAGATGCCAGACCGATAATCATGGCCATGAAGACAGCGATTAGTTCTCTAGAACCGCTGGTGGCAGAACGAAAACGAATGAGACTAAAGGTCCCAGCCACGGCAATAGAGGTCCCCAAACTCCCATTGACAAGGAAGATAACTAGGGTCATCAAACATGGAAGTAGGGTCAAACTGATGATAAATTCTCTGGTGTAGAGGGTCCGGTATTTATAAGTCCAGGTCAAGGCCGAGCCTAAAACGAGGCTGACCAGTAAGGCCAGCATGAGTTGAAGGGGATTAGCGGTTGCGGTTGCATCATTAAAGATAGAATTGAAGAGATTAGACATAGGCAGCACCTCCTTTTTCTTGAACTGGATGTGGCCCGTAGTCTAGACCTTGTGACTTATGATAGGCGCAGCTGTATTTTGAGAATTTCTGCTCTTCCAAACCATGTTTGTCTAAGATAGCTTGAAGCCAGTCAGGCTTTTTGCCAGGTGCCTTGATTTCCATGATTATCGTATCTTCATCAAGAAGGGGAAAACCATGATTTCCCTTAAAGAGACTGACGTCTTCATCACGGTAAGTCAAATTTTGGTCAAGGGTAACACGTACTTTATTGTAGGCATAGCCTTGGATAGTCTCTTTTTCTTTCATCGAAAAACGGTCGTAGTAGATATACATACGAGGTTTAAGCCCCTCATCATATCGTTGACGTAAGTGGTGGATATCCTGTAATAGCTGGCGGTCAGTGATTTGACAATGATTCTTACCGTCTGTCAGCAAGTTAGTGATGGCAAGCGGTGTTGAAACGAGACGAAACTTATGACCGATTCCTTCATCATCTTTGGCTTTAACCTCTAAAAAGACCTTACTATCAATTTTGGGATTGGCTAGGTAGGTACGCATGCGGATTTTCTCTTGACGGTGATTACCATCTAGGGCATCTTGGATGACGTCAAAATTATCCGTATCAAAGTAAATATTTGAAATGGTAGATGTCGGATAATCATCCTCTACCAAATACTCCTTAAGATCAGTGAGCAGGTCCTCAAGATTTTCCTTTGAGACCACATATTTCGTTTCAATACGTTTAAAACGTGTTTCCAATTGTTTAACCATGAAAAAACTCCTTTTATAGATAATATACAAAGCCGTAAAGCAACTCCCAGGAAAATAGGGAATTTGTTGCAGGACCATCTGTTTTCAAACAGTCGACTTATTGTTTTAATTCTTTTTTATAATAGAAAAGTTGATCGCAAATGTACTATTTCTATAAAGCACTTACTTGCTCGTCTACTAGTCTATGGGACTTTTCTGAAAGAAGTCCTAAGCTAAACTTTCACCAAACTTAACTTAAGATAAGTTTTAGTTAACCTTTAGAAATGTTTTAGCTAAGTCCCGTAAACTGTAATCATCCAAACGAACCCGAGAGGAAAAAATATGAAATCAAAAAAACTAAAAAAATGGACGACTTTATTGACCTGTGCGACTGCCCTAACAGTCATGACAGCTTGTAGCCAATCAAGCAGTCAGTCAACTGGGACGACGTCAAGCACTACATCAAAAACAAGTGCTGTAACAGCAACGACTAGTAAGAAAACAAATAAGAACAACAGCAACTATTTTACTTCTAAAGATTCTGATACCTCTTATAATGAAAGTTCAGCTACTAAGATTAAGTTATCAGGCTCATCTGCGGATGTTTCAGGTGATGGTGCAGCCCTATCAGGTTCAACTGTAACCATCTCCAAAGCTGGGACCTACGTCATTTCAGGAAAATCCGACGGTGTGCAAATCAAGGTAGACGCTGGTGATTCAGACGATGTCCATATTGTTTTAGATGGCGTTACCATGACAAATACAAATGCAGCAATCAATACCACAAAAGCTGGTCATGTCTATCTGACACTTAAAGATGGCACTACAAACACACTTTCTGATTCAAGTTCTAATAGTGATGAAGATGCGGATGCTGTGATTTTCTCTAAAGGAGATTTGACCATTAACGGTACAGGTACCCTAAACATTGATGCCAAGAAAAACAACGGTATTAAAGCCAATGACAGCCTTCATATGACTGGCGGTACCTATAAGATTTCCTCAGTCGGTGATGCCTTCAATGTCAACGATGAACTCAACATCACAGGAACAACTATGACCATTGAGGCTGAAGAAGATGCTGTTAAGGTCAACAATGATGACGACACTTCAGCAGGTACCATGTATCTGTCTGACAATACCATGACCATTAAGGCCGGTGATGACGGTATTCATGCCTCTGGTGACCTGATTATTGATAGTGGTACTTACAAGGTTGAAAAATCAACTGAAGGTATCGAAGGTAAATCTGTGACCATCAATGGTGGAAACATCGATGTCTATGCAACGGATGATGGTGTCAATGCGGCCAATGCTAATGCCAGTCAAAGTGAGATTTTCTTCAAGATGACCGGTGGAACCCTAAATGTTGAGGTTGGCGAGGGCGATACCGACCCAATCGATTCTAACGGCGATATTATTGTATCGGGTGGAACGATCAATTTGACTGGTCAGTCTGGCTTTGACTTTGATGGTTCAGCGACCTATACCGGTGGTGACATTACTATCAATGGTGAGAAACAAACTAAGATTGAAAACTCAATGCCTGGCGGCGGTGGCCCTCAAGGTGGCGGTGGTCCCCAAGGTGGTGGACAACCAGGTGGCTTTGGAGGAGGTCACTAAAGAGTCATAGGATGAAACAGAAAGGAAGTGCCTATGTATATTATTATTCCAGCTTATGAACCAGACAAACGCCTGATTCAGGTGGTTCAAGATATTACCATAAAACTCCCTAAAGCCCGTATTATTGTTGTTAATGATGGGAGTGGCCCAGGCTATAACGACTATTACGACGAAACGGCTTTTATTGGAGCGACTGTCCTTACCCATCCTATCAATAAAGGAAAAGGAGCTGCTCTCAAAACTGCCTTTGCTCACATTCAAGAAGAAGTAGTCAGTCAGCACCTTTCGGCTCAACCTATTGTCACAGTTGACAGTGACGGTCAACATCTGATTAAAGATATTGTCCGTGTGGCCAAGGCAATCGAGGAAAATCCAAGTCATCTTGTCTTGGGTGCGCGTGCCTTTGTTGGCAAGGTGCCAGCACGTAGCCGCTTTGGAAATAAGGTAACTGCTGGACTTTTCCGTCTTGTAACTGGCCAGAAAGTCACAGATACTCAGACAGGGCTTCGAGGCATGTCAACTGACCTGATTCCATGGCTTCTTAATCTGGATGGCAATCGTTTCGAGTACGAGTTTAATATGTTGCTTGAAGCCAAAAAGTCAGGCTACCAAATCTCTGAAGTCCCTATCGAGACCGTTTATCTGGAGGAAAATAAAAGTTCACACTTTCGGCCTATTCGTGATTCCATCCGTATTTACAGCCCTTTTTTAAAGTTCTCTGGCACGGCCGTCTTGGCCTCAGTCATTGATGCAACAGCCTTATTTGTGCTCTTTGCCTTGACGAAGAATCTGCTCCTTTCGGTCGTGCTAGCTCGTGTGATTTCGGCTTCCAGCCAGTGTCTACTGAACGCTAATGTGGTCTTTAATCCGACAAGCTCCCTCTTTAGATCGAGTGTTCGTTACTTTATGTTGGTCCTGGTCCTCCTGGCCTGTAACTATTTCTTACTTAGTAGTCTAGTTGCTATTGGTTTAGGCCTGGTTCTGGCAAAATTGGTGACAGAAACCTTGCTCTTTTTAGTCAGCTACAGGGTCCAACATCACGTCGTTTTTGCTTAATAGCTGACTTGAAAATCGCTAACTGATTGAATAGAGATAGCTTATTTACCTCTCGATTACTTCTAAAAATTTTCCTAAAAAATAGAAAAAGACTACCGTTTTCGACATTCGGTAGTTTTTAATGATTGTCAAAATGTTTTTCAATTTACATTATGATTAAAAATTGAAATGACTTGATAAAGACTCGAAATGGCTGAAAAAAATATGCTATAATGAAATTGTTTGAATTATGTAGATTTCATTCAAACTAGGAAAATGAAAAGAGGACCTAAAATGGGAAAAAAGGTACATTATAAGCTTCACAAAGTTAAGAAGCAGTGGGTGACGATTGCCGTCACTTCGGCAGCACTTGCCTCTATCGTAGGTGGTGCTACAGTTGCCAATCAAAAGGTTTCAGCCGATGAAACAACTCAACCAGTTGCCTCTACGACAGCTGAAAGCGATGTTGTCGTTGAAACGCATGAAGTAGCCGCTCCTGCAGCAACTGCTACGACAGATGCGACAGCAACAACAACTGACAAGGCTGCTGATACTGCAACGGTCGAAACTCCTGCGGCAGTAACCACTGCAGCAGATACAAGTGCTAATACGGTGGCACCAGCAACAACTGATCGTGCAGCAGTAGCAAATGGTGCGACAACAGAAGCACCAGCTGCAACTGCGACTGCGACAGATACAACGCTTACAGTAGCTGAAAAACCAAAATCTGGTGTTACTGAAAAAGAAGAAACAGCAGCACTCTCTTTGGACAACATCAAACAAGTTGATGGTAAATACTATTATGTCAAAGAAGATGGTTCATACAAAACAAACTTTGCTGTTTCAGTTAATGGCCAGTTGCTTTACTTTGGTAAAGATGGTGCTTTGACAAGCACATCAACACACTCGTTCACACCAGGTACAACTAATCTAGTTGATGCTTTCTCTTCACATAACCGTGCTTACGATTCTAAGAAAGAAAGCTTTGAGTTGGTAGATGGTTATTTGACACCAAATAGCTGGTATCGTCCAGTCACTATTTTGGAAAATGGTGAAAAATGGCGTGTATCAACTGAGAAAGACTTTCGTCCACTTTTGATGGCATGGTGGCCTGATGTAGATACACAAGTTGCCTACCTCAATACTTTCTCTAAACACTTTAACCTTAACGCAACTTATTCAACCAGCCAAAGTCAATCTGAATTGAATGCAGCTGCTAAGACAATTCAAATTAAGATTGAACAAGAAATTTCAGCTAAAAAATCAACTGAATGGCTTCGTCAAGCAATTGAGTCTTTTGTAAAAGAACAAGACCAGTGGAATACTACAACTGAAAACTATACCCTTGCTGACCACCTTCAAGGGGGAGCTCTTCTTTATGTCAATAATGACAAGACACCTTGGGCAAATTCTGATTACCGTTTGCTTAACCGTACACCAAGTAACCAAGATGGTTCTCTAAATGGTACAGGAAGATACTTGGGTGGTTATGAATTCCTACTTGCCAATGACGTTGATAACTCAAATCCAGTTGTGCAAGCTGAGCAGTTGAACCAAATTCACTATCTTGTGAACTGGGGATCAATTGTTATGGGTGATAAGGATGCTAACTTTGATGGTATCCGTGTTGATGCAGTTGACAATGTCGATGCTGACCTTCTCCAAGTTTATACAAACTACTTCCGAGCAGCCTTTGGTGTGGATAAATCTGAAGCCAATGCACTCGCTCACATTTCTATCCTTGAAGCTTGGGATTTAAATGATAATGCTTATAATCAAAAACATGATGGTGCAGCCCTTGCCATGGATAATAACCTTCGTTATGCAATTATGGGTGCACTTTATGGATCGGGCTCTTCATTGAAAGATTTGATTACTAGCAGTTTGACAGACCGTACAAATAATAGTAAGTATGGAGATACACAAGCTAACTATATCTTTGCACGTGCTCATGATAACCTTGTTCAAGATATCATTCGTGATATTGTTCAAAAAGAGATCAATCCAAAATCAGATGGTTATACCATGACTGATGCTGAATTGAAACGTGCCTTTGAAATCTATAATGAAGATATGAAGAAGGCAGAAAAACGTTATACTATTAACAATATTCCAGCTGCCTATGCTTTGATTCTTCAAAATATGGAGCAGGTAACTCGTGTTTATTATGGAGATCTCTATACGGATAACGGCCAATATATGGCTACCAAGTCTCCTTACTACGATGCTATCACAACGCTCTTGAAGAACCGTATGAAATATGTTTCAGGTGGACAATCGATGAAAGTCGACACGTTCAATGGAAAAGAAATCTTGTCATCTGTTCGTTACGGTAAAGATATTATGACTGCTGACCAAACTACGGGTGTAGCAGAAACAAGTAAACATTCTGGTATGTTGACACTTATTGCCAATAATCAGGATTTCTCACTGGGTGATGGTACTTTGAAAGTTAACATGGGTAAACTTCATGCTAACCAAGCCTACCGTCCATTACTTCTTGGTACTGATAAGGGAATTGTCACTTACGAAAATGATGCGGCAGCAGCTGGAAAAATTAAATACACTGATGCTGAAGGGAACTTGACTTTCAGTGGAGATGAAATCAAGGGGTATCGAACTGTTGATATGAGAGGTTATCTTGGTGTTTGGGTACCAGTAGGTGCGCCTGATAACCAAGATATCCGTGTTAAAGGTTCAGATAAGAAACTTGAAAAGACATTTTCTGCTACTGAAGCATTGGACTCACAAGTTATCTATGAAGGTTTCTCAAACTTCCAAGATTTTGTTGAAAAAGATAGCCAATATACTAATAAATTGATTGCAGAAAATGCAGAACTCTTCAAGTCATGGGGAATCACATCATTCGAGATGGCTCCTCAATTTGTATCGGCTGATGACCGTACCTTCCTTGATTCTGTTATCCAAAATGGTTATGCCTTTACTGACCGATATGACCTTGCCATGAGCAAGAATAACAAATACGGTTCTAAAGAAGATCTTCGTGATGCACTTAAAGCCCTTCACAAGCAAGGTATTCAAGCAATTGCTGACTGGGTTCCAGATCAACTTTACCAATTGCCAGGACAAGAAGTTGTAACAGCAACACGTGCTAATAGTTATGGTACTCCAAAGGCCAATGCTTATATCAATAACACTTTATATGTTGCAAATTCTAAATCATCAGGTAAGGACTTCCAAGCTCAATATGGTGGTGAGTTCCTTGATGAGCTCCAAAAGAAATATCCACAGTTGTTTGAAGATGTGATGATATCAACTGGTAAGAAGATTGATCCATCTGTTAAAATCAAGCAATGGTCTGCTAAGTACATGAATGGTACTAATATCCTTGGTCGTGGTAGTCGTTATGTTCTCAGTAACGATGCTACTGGTCGCTACTATCAAGTTACTGAGAATGGCATCTTCTTGCCAAAACCTTTGACAGATCAAGGTGGTAAGACAGGTTTCTACTATGATGGTAAGGGTATGGCCTACTTTGATAATAGTGGTTTCCAAGCTAAGAATGCTTTCATTAAATATGCTGGAAATTACTATTACTTCGATAAAGAAGGTTATATGTTAACTGGTCGTCAAGATATCGATGGTAAGACTTATTTCTTCTTGCCAAACGGTATCCAGCTTCGTGATTCTATTTATCAACAGGATGGTAAATATTATTACTTTGGTAGCTTTGGTGAGCAGTACAAAGATGGTTACTTTGTATTCGATGTACCGAAAGAAGGTACTTCAGAAACAGAAGCTAAATTCCGTTATTTCTCACCAACTGGAGAAATGGCTGTTGGCTTGACTCATGCTGGTGGAGGATTGCAATACTTTGATGAAAATGGCTTCCAAGCTAAAGGTACTAAGTATGTTACTCCAGACGGAAAACTCTACTTCTTCGATAAAAATTCAGGTAATGCCTACACAAATCGTTGGGCTGAAATCGATGGTATCTGGTATGAATTCAATGATCAAGGCTATGCACAAGCTAAGAAGGGTGAATTCTACACAACAGATGGCTCAACATGGTTCTACCGTGATGCAGCTGGTAAAAATGTGACAGGTGCTCTTACTTTGGATGGTCACGAATACTACTTCCGTGCAAATGGTGCCCAAGTTAAAGGTGAATTTGTTACTGAAAATGGCAAGATTAGCTACTACACTGTAGATAATGGTTACAAGGTTAAAGACAAGTTCTTCGAAGTAAACGGCAAATGGTACCATGCTGATAAGGATGGTAACCTCGCCACAGGTCGTCAAACAATTGACCACCTTAACTATTACTTCAATGCTGATGGAAGCCAAGTCAAATCTGATTTCTTCACTCTTGATGGTGGTAAGACATGGTACTATGCCAAAGATAATGGTGAAATCGTGACAGGTGCCTATAGCATTGGCGGTAAAAACTATTACTTCAAAGAAGATGGTAGCCAAGTTAAAGGTGACTTTGTTAAGAATGCTGATGGTTCACTTTCTTACTATGATAAAGATTCAGGGGAGCGTCTCAATAACCGTTTCTTGACAACTGGTAACAATGTTTGGTACTACTTCAAAGATGGTAAGGCTGTAACAGGACGCCAAAATATCGATGGTAAAGAGTATTACTTTGATCATTTGGGACGTCAAGTTAAAGGTAGCCCAATCAGCACACCAAAAGGAGTGGAATACTACGAATCAGTTCTTGGAGAACGTGTGACAAACACATGGATCACTTTCCAAGACGGTAAGACTGTCTTCTTCGATGAAAATGGTTATGCTGATTTTGATAAATAATCAATCAATCTAATCTTAATCTGAGAGATTAAGTGAAAAACGATATGATTTGACATGAATTTATAGGTGAAATTTCTTGAAAACGAGAATCGTTTAAAGAAATTTTGCCTTTTTTTGCTCCTTAAAGAAAAAAATCTGACAAATATCAATTTTGAGTCAGAATCGTTGTAAAAGCCATTGTATCAAGGGTTTTAGTGGTTTTTATAGAAAATAGTTTTACTTATCAAATGATATGAAAATGAGAATTGAAAGCCTATGAAATAGGTGTGTTACAAAACTTTTCTAATGTTGCTGTTATGTTACATATAATTTATAAAAAAACAATTAATTCGAGAAATAGTTAGAAAATAATGATATAATGTAATTGTTTGAAATCGGATAGATTTCAGTCTGATTTTGACAAATAAAATCACGGGGAAAATTATAATGGAAAATAAGGTACACTATAAGCTTCATAAAGTTAAGAAGCAATGGGTCACAATTGCAGTTGCCTCTGCAGCACTTGCTACTGTCGTAGGAGGATTGTCTGCAACAACATCTTCAGTTTCAGCGGATGAAACTCAAGATAAGATAGTAACTCAACCAAATTTAGATACAACAGCCGATTTAGTTACTTCTACAGAAGCAACCAAAGAAGTCGATAAACGTACAAATACAAAAGAAGCAGATGTTTTAACGCCTGCTAAAGAAACAAATGCCGTCGAAACAGCAACTACAACGAACACACAAGCAACAGCTGAAGCAGCTACAACAGCAACAACTACTACTGATGTAGCAGTGGCAGCTGTTCCAAATAAAGAAGCAGTTGTAACAACAGATGCACCAGCTGTAACAACTGAAAAAGCAGCAGAACAGCCAGCTACCGTCAAGGCTGAAGTCGTCAATACAGAAGTTAAAGCTCCTCAAGCTGCTTTGAAAGATTCAGAAGTGGAAGCAGCACTTTCTTTGAAAAACATCAAATACACTGATGGTAAATATTACTATGTTAATGAAGATGGTTCACACAAAGAAAACTTTGCCATTACTGTAAATGGTCAATTGCTTTACTTCGGCAAAGATGGCGCCCTTACAAGTTCATCAACACACTCTTTCACACCTGGAACAACAAATATTGTTGATGGTTTCTCAATCAATAACCGTGCCTACGATTCATCTGAAGCAAGTTTTGAATTGATTAATGGTTATTTGACTGCTGATAGCTGGTACCGTCCAGTTTCTATCATCAAAGATGGTGTGACTTGGCAAGCATCAACTGCAGAAGATTTCCGTCCACTTTTGATGGCTTGGTGGCCAAATGTAGATACGCAAGTTAATTACTTGAACTACATGTCTAAAGTCTTCAACTTGGAGGCTAAGTACACAAGCACAGATAAGCAAGCAGACTTAAATCGTGCTGCTAAGGATATCCAAGTTAAGATTGAACAAAAGATTCAGGCTGAAAAATCAACACAATGGTTGCGTGAAACTATCTCTGCCTTTGTTAAGACACAACCACAGTGGAACAAAGAAACTGAAAACTATTCAAAAGGTGGAGGAGAGGATCACCTTCAAGGTGGAGCCCTTCTTTATGTGAATGACTCACGTACACCATGGGCAAATTCTAACTATCGTCTTTTGAACCGTACGGCTACTAACCAGACTGGTACGATTAATAAGTCAGTTCTTGATGAGCAGTCTGACCCAAACCACATGGGTGGCTTCGACTTCTTGCTTGCTAATGACGTAGACTTATCTAACCCAGTTGTTCAAGCGGAACAATTGAACCAAATTCACTACCTTATGAACTGGGGTTCAATTGTTATGGGTGACAAGGATGCTAACTTCGATGGTATCCGTGTCGATGCGGTAGATAATGTCAATGCTGACATGCTTCAACTCTACACAAACTATTTCCGTGAGTACTATGGTGTAAATAAATCTGAGGCGCAAGCTCTTGCTCATATCTCAGTTCTTGAAGCGTGGAGTCTTAACGACAACCATTACAATGACAAGACTGATGGTGCTGCGCTTGCCATGGAAAATAAACAACGTTTGGCCCTCCTTTTCTCATTGGCTAAACCAATTAAGGATCGTACACCAGCTGTAAGTCCTTTGTATAACAATACTTTCAATACGACTCAACGCGATTTTAAGACTGACTGGATTAACAAAGATGGAAGCACTGCCTACAACGAAGACGGTACAGCTAAACAGTCTACAATTGGTAAATACAATGAGAAATACGGAGACGCGTCAGGAAACTACGTCTTTATCCGTGCCCATGATAACAACGTTCAAGATATTATTGCTGAAATCATTAAGAAAGAAATCAATAAAAAATCAGATGGTTTCACTATCTCTGATTCTGAAATGAAGCAAGCATTTGAAATTTACAACAAAGACATGCTCAGCAGCAATAAGAAATATACCTTGAATAACATCCCTGCAGCTTATGCTGTAATGTTGCAGAACATGGAAACGATCACTCGTGTCTACTATGGAGACCTTTATACAGATGACGGTCACTATATGGAAACTAAATCACCATATCACGACACCATCGTTAACTTGATGAAGAACCGTATCAAGTATGTATCTGGTGGACAAGCGCAACGTTCTTACTGGTTGCCAACTGATGGTAAGATGGACAATTCAGATGTTGAACTTTACCGCACAAGTGAAGTCTACACTTCAGTACGTTATGGTAAAGACATCATGACAGCTGACGATACAGAAGGTTCTAAATACAGCCGTACCTCTGGTCAGGTAACTCTTGTAGTGAATAATCCAAAATTGACTTTGCATGAGTCAGCTAAACTTAATGTTGAAATGGGTAAAATCCATGCCAACCAGAAATACCGTGCTTTGATTGTTGGTACAGCTGATGGTATCAAGAACTTTACATCTGATGCAGAGGCAATCGCAGCAGGTTACGTGAAAGAAACAGACAGCAATGGTGTCTTGACTTTCGGCGCTAATGACATCAAGGGTTATGAAACATTTGATATGTCAGGTTTCGTAGCAGTTTGGGTTCCAGTCGGAGCTTCAGATGATCAAGATATCCGTGTAGCACCTTCAACAGAAGCTAAAAAAGAAGGCGAATTGACCCTTAAAGCGACTGAGGCTTATGATTCACAATTGATCTACGAAGGATTCTCAAACTTCCAAACTATCCCGGATGGTTCAGATCCTTCAGTCTATACTAACCGTAAGATTGCTGAAAATGTTGATTTGTTCAAATCATGGGGCGTAACATCATTTGAAATGGCACCACAATTTGTATCTGCCGATGACGGTACCTTCCTTGACTCAGTTATCCAAAATGGTTATGCCTTTGCAGATCGTTATGATCTTGCCATGAGTAAGAACAATAAATATGGTTCTAAAGAAGATCTTCGTGATGCTCTTAAAGCCCTTCACAAAGCGGGTATCCAAGCAATCGCTGACTGGGTTCCAGACCAAATTTACCAATTGCCAGGTAAAGAAGTCGTAACAGCGACTCGTACTGACGGTGCAGGACGTAAGATTGCAGATGCTATCATTGATCACTCACTTTATGTAGCTAACTCTAAGTCATCAGGTAGGGATTACCAAGCTCAATATGGTGGCGAATTCTTAGCTGAACTTAAAGCTAAGTACCCTAAAATGTTTACGGAAAACATGATCTCAACTGGTAAACCAATTGATGATTCTGTTAAATTGAAACAATGGAAGGCTAAATACTTCAACGGAACAAACGTTCTTGACCGCGGTGTTGGCTATGTACTTAGCGATGAAGCAACTGGTAAATATTTCACTGTCACTAAAGAAGGTAACTTCATTCCTCTTCAATTGACAGGAAATGAAAAGGCTGTTACTGGGTTCTCAAATGATGGTAAGGGAATCACTTACTTCGGTACAAGTGGTAATCAAGCTAAATCTGCCTTTGTTACTTTCAATGGAAATACCTATTACTTTGATGCACGTGGTCACATGGTTACAAATGGTGAATACTCACCAAATGGTAAAGATGTTTATCGTTTCTTGCCAAATGGTATCATGTTGAGCAATGCCTTCTATGTTGATGCTAACGGTAATACTTACCTTTATAACTATAAAGGTCAAATGTACAAGGGTGGTTACACTAAATTTGATGTAACTGAAACTGATAAAGATGGTAATGAATCTAAGGTTGTGAAATTCCGTTACTTCACTAATGAAGGTGTCATGGCTAAAGGTCTTACTGTTATCGATGGTTCCACACAATACTTTGGTGAAGATGGTTTCCAAACTAAAGATAAGTTAGCAACCTATAAAGGTAAGACTTATTACTTCGAAGCTCATACTGGTAATGCTATCAAGAACACTTGGAGGAACATCGATGGTAAATGGTACCACTTCGATGAAAATGGTGTTGCCGCTACAGGTGCTCAAGTTATCAATGGTCAAAAACTTTACTTTAATGAAGATGGAAGTCAAGTTAAAGGTGGCGTTGTTAAGAATGCAGATGGTACTTATAGTAAGTACAAAGAAGGTTCTGGAGAATTAGTTACTAACGAATTCTTCACAACTGATGGAAATGTATGGTACTATGCAGGCGCTGACGGTAAGACTGTTACAGGTGCTCAAGTTATCAATGGACAACACCTCTACTTTAAAGAAGATGGAAGCCAAGTTAAAGGTGGCGTTGTTAAGAATGCAGATGGTACCTATAGCAAGTACGATGCTGCAACAGGTGAACGTTTGACTAATGAATTCTTCACAACAGGTGATAACAATTGGTATTATATTGGTTCTAATGGTAAGACAGTAACTGGTGAAGTTAAAATCGGTGCTGATACCTATTACTTCGCTAAAGATGGTAAACAAGTAAAAGGACAAACGGTAACTGCTGGCAATGGTCGTATTAGCTATTACTATGGTGATAGTGGTAAGAAAGCCATCAGCACATGGATAGAAATCCAACCAGGAATCTACGTTTACTTTGATAAGACTGGTATTGCTTACCCACCTAGAGTGTTAAACTAATAGAATAAAATAAAAAGGAGAACTTCGGTTCTCTTTTTTCATGTCTATTTTATATCAGGAAAACCTTTTGGAAATCCCCTTCCAATTCGTTTACATGACAATCATTTAATTTATCATTAAGATGGTAAAAAACTCATTAAAATAAGATCTATCAAGTTTCTTTGGCGCTAAAAAATGATATAATAAGTAAGTCTTTAAGGTGTAGATTTTAAGACAAAAAATATATGGGGAAAAATTGAATATGGAAAATAAAGTACGCTATAAACTGCACAAAGTGAAGAAGCAATGGGTTACTTTAGTGGTTGCTTCAGCAGCCCTGGCTACCATTGTTGGTGCTAGTGTTACCACATCTTCACTTGTTTCAGCAGAAGAAATAAATAACTCCAATGCCTCACCTTCAACAACTACAGTCGGGGAAAATACAAATCCTGTAGTTGAGAAAGAAGTTAGTGCAACAACAGATGTGGCAAGTACTGCAACTGCCACAACGACAGACAATACGACAGTTACTGCTGACAAACCAGCTGAAACGACAGTTCAACCAAATTCAGGAACAACTAGTGACAGAGCTGCAGCAGTAGAGGTTGAA
>OBWX01000073.1_pt1 | contig 52312 bp, 76 predicted proteins | sample 1476571 | NCBI WGS metagenome assembly OBWX01 (sample SAMEA2580139, study PRJEB22360) | human gut metagenome | biome: human gut; feature: human-associated habitat; material: faeces | place: Denmark | collected 2008/2010 | reverse complement strand
AAAGTATTTTGGCGAGACTCTTGAGGGAACAGGACAAGCTGAAGACTACAGGCTGAAGCTGTCCCCTAAGAAAGCGAGCCAACAATACGAAGCATTGTAAATAAAAAAGCCAGTAAATGAATTTATGAAAACTCATTTACTGGCTATTTTGCTAGGAATTATGTTCCAACCTCTTTTTATTTATCATATATTTTTTAACAATATTTAACTATAAATTTAATTGGTTAGAGTAACGTTAATTTTTTAGCGAATGATTTTATTGATATTACAATCTTTTTCTGGTACGAGCAAAACCTGAAATAACGATTTTAAAAATTTGATCAGCAAATAATAAACCTAAAGCAATAGCACCTGCTATTAATGTCACTTCAAGCATTGTGTTAATCGCCTTTCCAAAGTGTAATAACACTAAATTTTTAGTGGCATCATAAGCAAGTCCTCCTGGAACCAGAGGTATAATACCTGTAACCATAAAAATAATTACAGGCTCTTTTTTTCGACGGGCCATATAATGACTAAGTAAACCTAACGCTAAACTACCGAAAAAGCTTGAGTAAATCGTATGGAGTTCAAAGCCGTTAAATAATACAGTATAAACCATCCATCCACAAGCGCCGACAAAGCCACAAGCAAAATACAACTTCCTAGGGGCATCAAATATGACACAGAAAAAGAGTGAAGCAAGAAAGCTAAATATAAAATTAAATATCCAAAACATATGAGTGCACTCCTAGACTAAAATTAATATTGAACTTACACCAGCGCCTATACCAAAGGCGGTGACTAAAGCTTCTAAAGATTTTGTAGTAAACATTAACATATGTCCTCCGAATAGATCTTGGATAGCATTTGTAATCAGTACTCCAGGTACAATCGGCATGACCGCTGCAATGATAATTGTAGCTAAATCTCCGCTAGGAACAAATGCATGTCCAATTACAGAAATAATACCTATTACCAAAGAACCTATGAATTCTGGAATAAATTGTGCGTGTAGCTTTCGATCTAATATTTCTACTACTAAGTATCCAATCGTTCCAGCTAATACAGCTGTGATGATATCAACCAGACGACCTCCCTGTAGATAGAGGAAGCTCGTAGCGATAATTGCTGCGGCAATTCCTTTAAAAGGTAGACTGCTATCTCTTTTAGCAACATATATTTCCTCTAATTGATACTTAGCTTCTTCAAGCGTCATTGTGCCATTTGTAATTTGACGTGAGATTTCATTAGCTTGAGAAATTTTTATTAAGTTCGTATCTCGAGTTTTAATTCTATACAACCGAGGATATGCTTCATTATGTAAAACAAATTCAATTACAGTATTAGTCACGAAACTATTACTTTCAGGATAGCCCAATTTTGTAGCAATACGTGCCATGGTATCCTCTACCCGTGTACCTTCAGCTCCAGATTCAAGTAATATACGAGCAGCAATCATAACAACATCTTTTATCAATGCTTCACGAGATGTTTCAATTGTATCCTTATTCATTTCATCACCAAATTTTTTTAAAATTAAGAATAAATCATTATTATAATTATAGTAAAGGTTTTAGGAAAACGCCACAACCCTTGAGGTTTACATGACGTGCAACTTGTTATTTAAAGTCATTTTCATAGAGTTAAGCAGATAAAATAATGATTTATAGGTGAATTTTATAATAAATATTAAAAAAAACCTTATAGTTGTACATTTACCTTTCTATAATGTTTCAAAAAGGTTAAAATAATATTAGTTAACGATGACAGTGAATATATTGAGTAGCGACGGTATATTCTATGAGGTTAACTATATACGTAGTAGTGATTTAAAGTTCTCCCAAGGATACTACAACATAAGAGCCTAGTACATCTTAATTGTACAGGCTCTTAAATTTTTTATAGTCATTAAATTTAAGATAAGGCGTTATCTTTTTACATATTAAAAACCCTATACACTAGTAAATTATAATCCTAGTGTGTAGGGTTAATTTTTCACTTTAACTTATATACTAAAAAATTGTTTGAAGTCTTCGATGTTTAGAATGTGACCAATATAGAAACTACCAAATTCGCCATAACGAGCAGTCGTTTCATCAAAACGCATTTCATAGACAATTTTTTTGAATTGAAGTACATCATTTGAAAATAATGTAACACCCCACTCATAGTCATCAAAACCTACTGAACCTGTAATAAACTGTTTGATTTTACCAGCATATTTACGACCTATCATCCCATGGTTATACATTAAAGTTTTACGGTCTTCGATAGGTAACATATACCAGTTATAAGTTTCATTGCGTCGTTTATCCATTGGATAGAAACATATATATTCAGAATGTGGTAATTCAGGGTATAATCGTGCCTTAACGTGGGGATTTTCATAAGGATCCTCATCAGATTTGCCTGCTAAATAATTACTTAATTCTATCACTGACACATAGGAATAAGTTGGAATGAGATAGTCTGCGATACGTAATTTATTAAACTCATTTTCAATTTGATTTAACTCTTTCATTTCTGGACGTAAAAACCATAGTAAAAGGTCCGCTTTTTGACCTGTAATGTTATAAATTGCATGATCACCTTGATGTGATTCTCTAGCAACTGTTTTATCTTTAATAAATGTTTCCAATTCAGTAATCATTGCTTCACGATCATCTTCAGCAATTAAACGAAAAGTTGTCCAGTCTACTGCATAAAATAAATGTAAGCTATACCAACCATCTAAAGTTTCTGCTGCTTCACTCATTATTATTCGCTCCTTTTTCAAAATTTTTATTGGATTCATATTAAATTCTATCACAAACAGTCATTTAACTACTAAAAAAATGTTTACAAAAGCGAAATGGAATTCTGATGAAAAATAACGTATAATTTACTATGTAAACGTTATTATAAGAGAGAATTAAGGAGGATATTATGGCTGATTTATTATCTGTATTACAAGACAAATTATCCGGGAAAAATGTAAAAATAGTATTACCTGAAGGTGAAGATGAACGAGTACTCATTGCTGCGACTCAGCTACAAAAAACTGACTATGTTTCACCTATCGTTCTAGGAAACGAAGATAATATTAAATCTCTTGCTTCTAAACACGCTTTAGATTTAACTCAAATTGAAATCATAGATCCAGCAACGAGTGAACTTAAAGATGAGCTTGTAGATGCTTTTGTTGAAAGACGTAAAGGTAAGGCAACTAAAGAACAAGCAGTTGAATTATTAGATAATGTAAATTATTTCGGAACAATGCTTGTGTATACTGGAAAGGCTGAAGGTTTAGTGAGTGGTGCTGCACATTCTACTGGAGATACAGTCAGACCAGCATTACAAATTATCAAAACTAAACCTGGTGTATCTAGAACATCTGGTATTTTCTTTATGATTAAAGGCGACGAACAATATATTTTTGGAGATTGTGCGATTAATCCAGAATTAGATGCTCAAGGACTTGCTGAAATTGCAGTAGAGAGTGCTAAATCAGCACAAAGCTTTGGAATGGACCCTAAAGTAGCTATGTTAAGCTTTTCTACAAAAGGTTCTGCTAAATCGGATGATGTTACTAAAGTGCAAGAAGCATTGAAGTTAGCTCAAGAAAAAGCTGAAGCAGATCAATTAGATCATGTAGTTATTGATGGAGAATTCCAATTTGACGCTGCTATTGTTCCTAGCGTAGCAGAGAAGAAAGCACCTGGTGCAAAAATTCAAGGTGATGCAAATGTATTTGTTTTCCCTAGTCTAGAAGCAGGTAATATTGGTTATAAGATTGCTCAACGTTTAGGTGGATACGATGCAGTAGGACCAGTCCTACAAGGATTAAACTCTCCAGTCAATGATTTATCTCGTGGTTGCTCAACTGAAGACGTTTATAACTTATCTATTATTACAGCTGCTCAAGCTTTACAATAATGGACTTAGCAACTAAATATTTTAATCAAATCAACTGGCGTTATGTCGATCATTCAAGTGGTTTAGAGCCCATGCAATCTTTTGCGTTTGATGACACTTTTTCCGAAAGCGTTGGTAAAGATTTATCTTGTAATGTAGTACGAACGTGGATACATCAACACACCGTGATTTTGGGCATTCATGATTCGCGTTTACCATTTTTAAGTGATGGTATTCGTTTTCTTACAGATGAACAAGGATATAATGCAATTGTTAGGAATTCTGGTGGCTTGGGTGTCGTATTAGATCAAGGAATTTTAAACATATCTTTGATTTTTAAAGGACAAACCGAAACGACTATTGATGAAGCCTTTACAGTGATGTATTTATTGATTAGTAAAATGTTTGAGGATGAAGATGTTAGTATCGATACTAAAGAAATTGAGCAATCGTATTGCCCAGGAAAATTTGATTTAAGTATTAATGATAAGAAATTTGCCGGGATTTCGCAGCGACGAGTACGTGGTGGTATCGCAGTGCAAATATACTTATGTATTGAAGGTTCTGGCTCAGAACGGGCATTAATGATGCAACAGTTTTATCAACGTGCGCTTAAAGGGGAGACTACTAAATTTCACTATCCAGACATAGATCCCTCATGTATGGCATCTTTAGAAACCCTTTTAAATAGAGAAATTAAAGTGCAAGATGTTATGTTTTTATTATTATATGCACTAAAAGATTTAGGGGCAAACTTAAATATGGATCCTATTACAGAAGACGAGTGGACACGTTACGAAGGGTATTATGATAAGATGTTAGAACGCAATGCGAAAATGAATGAAAAATTAGATTTTTAGCAAGTGTGACACTATAGATAAGTCATAAAATGATAAGCCTGGGACAAAATGATTGTCCCAGGTTTTTTTACGTATTAGCAGTGATAGTTGATGTGAATAGAAAATAATTTTTTATTAATTTTCAATCAAGACGGGGTTCTAACCAAGAAAATTTCACATAGAAATTCAACAAAATAGGCAAGTGTTATTCGAGGTTAAAAGAGGACAACAAATTCAATTTGAATTCAATCTTACTACTATTTTGTTTAATAAAAATACCTTTCAAACAAAAGTTAAGATGACTTTGTTAGAAAATGATATATATTCTATCACAAATTTGTAGTATTATAGTTGAGGTGGAAAATTTTAAAAACTTTAGTAAAAAATTTAACGATGTTTACAAAATTGTCATTTAAGGTAAATATATTTCATGATTTTGATAACTCTTTAAAAGAGTTTTATAATATTAAAGTGTTGTGAAAACTTAAACAAAAAGTTATTATGCCCTTTTGTTGTTATTTTACTTTTAAATAGTTATAATGAACGCTTGATTATTGGCGATATGATAAATGTATTCGATAAAATTGACATTTAAGTGACATCTATCAAGATGAATATGTAAAGAAATTAAATTAATATCACGTAAAATAGCAAGTCAATCATTCTAACATCGTCAGTACATCTTATGAAGTGATATTTTAAAGAAGGTATATAAAGGTGAGAAAACATGACTAGACAAGGATACGGAGAATCTACTGGAAAGATTATTCTAATGGGTGAACACGCAGTTACATTTGGTCAACCGGCAATCGCAATTCCATTTAATGCTGGAAAAATTAAAGTCCTCATTGAAAGTTTAGATGAAGGTAATTATTCTTCTATCACAAGTGACGTATATGACGGAATGTTATACGATGCCCCCGAACATCTAAAGTCTATCATTAATCGCTTTGTTGAAAAAAGTGGAGTGAAAGAACCACTATCAGTAAAAATTCAAACTAATTTGCCTCCATCAAGAGGTTTAGGTTCAAGTGCTGCAGTAGCAGTAGCGTTTGTACGCGCCAGTTATGATTTTATGGATCAACCTTTAGATGACAAAACATTGATTAAAGAAGCAAATTGGGCGGAGCAAATCGCACATGGTAAGCCAAGCGGTATTGATACGCAGACGATTGTGTCAAATAAACCCGTCTGGTTTAAACAAGGGCAGGCCGAAACATTAAAATCACTAAAATTAAATGGTTATATGGTTGTCATTGATACTGGAGTAAAGGGTTCTACCAAACAAGCAGTAGAAGATGTTCATGTATTATGTGAATCTGATGAATATATGAAATATATAGAGCACATTGGTACACTTGTTCACAGTGCTAGCGAATCGATTGAACAGCATGATTTCCATCATTTGGCTGACATATTTAACGCATGTCAAGAAGACTTGAGACATTTAACAGTAAGTCACGATAAAATAGAAAAATTACTTCAAATTGGGAAAGAACATGGTGCCATTGCTGGTAAACTAACTGGTGGAGGAAGAGGTGGCAGCATGCTTCTTCTTGCGGAAAATTTAAAAACTGCAAAGACTATTGTTGCTGCTGTTGAAAAAGCTGGCGCAGCACATACATGGATTGAACATTTAGGAGGTTAAATCATTGGTGAAAAGTGGCAAAGCACGAGCACATACAAATATTGCGTTGATTAAGTATTGGGGGAAAGCTGATGAAACTTACATTATTCCTATGAATAATAGTTTATCAGTTACCTTAGATCGATTTTATACTGAAACAAAAGTGACATTTGACCCTGATTTTACTGAAGATTGCCTTATTTTAAATGGTAATGAAGTGAATGCCAAAGAGAAAGAAAAGATTCAAAACTATATGAATATAGTGAGAGATTTAGCTGGAAATCGTTTGCATGCGCGAATTGAAAGTGAAAATTATGTGCCAACAGCAGCAGGACTTGCTTCTTCAGCGAGTGCTTACGCTGCTTTAGCTGCCGCTTGTAATGAAGCTTTGTCATTGAACTTATCAGATACAGACTTATCACGATTAGCTCGACGTGGTTCAGGTTCTGCTTCTAGAAGTATTTTTGGTGGATTTGCCGAATGGGAAAAAGGGCATGATGATTTAACTTCATATGCACATGGTATTAATTCCAATGGTTGGGAAAAAGATTTATCAATGATATTTGTAGTGATTAACAATCAGTCAAAAAAAGTATCTAGTAGGTCAGGAATGTCACTAACAAGAGATACTTCTAGATTTTATCAATATTGGTTGGATCACGTTGATGAAGATTTAAATGAAGCAAAAGAGGCAGTCAAAAATCAAGATTTTCAACGCTTAGGAGAAGTCATTGAAGCAAATGGTTTACGTATGCATGCCACTAACTTAGGCGCTCAACCTCCTTTTACGTATTTAGTGCAAGAAAGCTACGATGCTATGGCGATTGTGGAACAGTGTCGAAAAGCCAATTTACCTTGTTACTTTACAATGGACGCGGGTCCCAATGTAAAAGTTTTAGTAGAAAAGAAAAATAAACAAGCTGTGATGGAACAATTTTTTAAAGTATTTGACGAATCGAAGATTATAGCAAGTGATATTATTAGCTCTGGTGTTGAAATTATTAAGTAAGGAAGAGATAGAATGATTCAGGTAAAAGCCCCCGGAAAACTTTATATTGCAGGCGAGTATGCAGTAACCGAACCAGGATATAAATCTATTCTTATTGCAGTAAATCGCTTTGTAACGGCGACAATTGAGGCGTCAAATAAAGTTGAAGGTAGTATTCATTCCAAAACATTACATTATGAACCAGTTAAATTTGACCGTAATGAAGATAGAATTGAAATCTCAGATGTTCAAGCTGCTAAGCAACTGAAATATGTTGTGACAGCTATAGAAGTGTTTGAACAGTATGTGCGCAGTTGCAATATGAATTTAAAGCACTTTCATTTAACCATTGATAGTAACTTAGCAGATAACTCTGGTCAGAAGTACGGATTAGGTTCAAGCGCCGCTGTTTTAGTATCTGTTGTTAAAGCTTTGAATGAATTCTATGGTTTGGAATTATCAAACCTTTATATTTATAAATTAGCTGTAATTGCAAATATGAAATTACAAAGTTTAAGTTCATGTGGTGATATTGCGGTTAGTGTCTACAGTGGTTGGCTTGCATATAGTACGTTTGACCATGACTGGGTGAAACAGCAAATGGAAGAAACATCGGTGAATGATGTTTTGGAAAAAAATTGGCCAGGCTTACATATCGAACCTTTACAAGCTCCCGAAAATATGGAAGTCCTTATTGGATGGACTGGGTCTCCAGCTTCTTCTCCACACTTAGTGAGTGAGGTCAAACGTTTAAAATCAGATCCAAGTTTTTATGGTGATTTTTTAGATCAATCTCATGCTTGTGTAGAAAGTTTAATCCAAGCTTTTAAAACTAATAATATCAAAGGTGTTCAAAAGATGATACGTATAAACAGACGTATTATTCAATCTATGGATAACGAAGCATCAGTTGAAATTGAAACAGATAAGCTAAAAAAATTATGTGATGTCGGTGAAAAGCACGGTGGCGCTTCTAAAACTTCAGGTGCTGGTGGTGGCGATTGTGGCATTACTATTATCAACAAGGTAATTGATAAAAATATTATTTATAATGAATGGCAAATGAATGATATCAAACCATTGAAATTTAAAATTTATCACGGGCAATAAGTAAAGTAACTCGTGATATAAGTCATTTAGGGTTCGAGGCTCAACCGGGGGTGGGACTGTGTATTCAGTTCCACTTTCTTATTTAATTAGTATATGGTATGTATGAATTTTAAAGTGAAAAGTATCTTGAATTTTATAGTAAAAAGAGTAAAATAAATAGAGTTATATTAACGATGATGGTGGAAGAGTTTATATAGAAAGGTGGGTAGCAAGATGAAAAATAAATTTTTAATCTGTGATGAGTGTCAGGCTGTAAATTTAAAGTCTTTGAAGCGAAAATTAGAAAAATTAGATCCGGAAGCTGAAATTGAAATAGGCTGTCAATCTTATTGTGGACCAGGTCGACGTAAAACATTTGCATTTGTCAATAATCGACCACTTGCTGCGTTAACCGAAGAAGAACTTATGGAAAAGGTTACAAAACAATTAAAGAAACCACGTGATCCAGAAGAAGAAGAGCGACTAAGAAAACGTAACGAAGAACGAAAACGTCGTAAAGAAGAACAAGATCGCAAACTTAAGGAAAAGTTAAAGAAGCGCAAAGCAGAGAAATAAATGAATCAAAACCACCCGTGACATGAATTAATGTCGCAGGTGGTTTTAATGTTAGTAGTACATAATTAAGTTGCAAATACTAATATATTAAACCATTTAACTTTCATTACTTTGTAATATGATAGGAGGTCGCATTAGATATGAAGACTATCATATTCTTATTAAAGACTGATGAGTTCTAAAAATGAATTCATCAGTCTTTAATTTTAAATATTCGTAATAGATAATTCCTATATTTTTGTAGTATCTAATCATCAAAGATCAAAGTATGGAGAGGAACGCAGGAGGTAAAATCACCTGCATAAGAACCACTAATGATCAAAGATCAAAGTGGTTCTAAAAACAAGTCATTAAAGGATTCGGTCATTGTCGGATGTGTGTATATATTATCCCTTAATACTGTGTAAGGAATATGTTGATCTATAGCAAGTTTGATTAAGTTAATCAGTTCTTCTGATTCTTTGCCATATAATGACGCTCCTAAAATTTCTTTTGTATCTTTATTAATCACTGCTTTAAATAAACCTCTAGAATCATTATTGATTTTATGACGGGGTATGTTACTGACAAAGACTTTATTGTCTAAAATATCGTATCCTTGTAACTTAGCCTCACTTGCAATTAGTCCTACTCTAGATAGGGGAGGGTCAATAAAGACAGTATAAGGTATTGCGCCACGATTTTCAGTTGTTCTAGAACCATCACCAAATAGATGCGATTTAATGATTCTATAATCATCGAGTGAAATATACGTAAATTGCAATCCACCTTTAACGTCACCTGCAGCGTATATGTGTTTCACTGTACTTTGCAAATGTTTATTTACAATCACTTCACCTTGTTTTCCAATTTTTACATCTGTATTTTCAAGACCTAAGTGATTTGTATTTGGCTTACGACCTGTGGCTAAGAGCACAGTATCAGCTGATATTTCTCCATGATTTGTGTGTATGATAGTTTGATCTTTATTGTTTGAAAATGCAATAGTGCTAGTATTAGTGTTTATAGTCACACCTTTATCTTGTAAATCTTTGACAATAAGATTTGCAATGTCTTGATCTTCATTTGTCATGATAGCATCACCACGCTCAAGAATTGTTACATGTGTTCCAAAATTTGCAAACATTGAAGCGAATTCGAGAGCGATATAACCGCCACCAATAATAACAAGTTCTTGAGGTTGATAGTCAATATTTAGTAATCCTGTAGAATCATATATATTTTGAGCTGTATCTATCCCTTTGATATCTGGGATATTCGCACGGGAACCAGTGTTGATTAATATCTTATCTGCGGTAATTGTTTCTTGAATTGTTCCATTACTATCCTGTAGTTCTATTATCTCGTTAGAAATAAATTTGGCGTTATAATTTAGAACATCTATATTGTTCTTTGAATTTAAGCCTTGATAGTTCTTGTTATTCAATGCTTGTACGACTTCTTTTTTTCTAGTAATAGACTCTTTGAATGAATTACCTTCAATACCATCATGAATTAATGTTTTAGTAGGTATACATCCGATATTAATCGAGTGTCTATACTTCCGTACACACGTTAATAAAATTCTATATCGTTTATTTTAATAGAATGCCTGTTTTTAAGCTTTACATACTCTATGTCTATAGATTTAATAGCCATTTTAATAAAATCTGCTTTATCTTCCAACGAGAATATTTCCCATGATTCCAACAATGCATTTTTGAATTTTTTTATCTTATCTACATCTAGTGTTTTACTTGGCACTAATTCTTTTTGTTTTTCATATTCTGCTATTGTTTCGTCTGTTTCTTTAATCAATTCAAATAATTCTTCTTCTTGCATTAACCCTTTAGCATATAATTTATGATACCTTTTACGTTGTTCCATAATTTTGTCTATATCAATAGTAACGACATCGTCTTTTTGATTTGTCTTTACTTCATATTTATCTAAGTCTAGTTTAGATAGGTAATCACGAAACACTCTCAATGCTTCATTCTCTGAAAAACCGAAACTTTGTTTTTTAGTTTTACATGTGTTGCAATAATACGTTTTATAGGTAACATAACCTTTCTTTCTCTTTCTTGTCACTGTATTCAGTGTTAATGTGCCACCACATCTCGGACAAATAAATTTACCTCTGAATACTGATACGTGACTGACTATTTTAGTATTGATCCGTTCTTCTAATCTTTCTTTTATTTGTTGATACATTTCTTCGGTAATAATAGGCTCGTGAGAGTTTTCTATAAATACATCTCCCCAAGTATAATGACCTCTTGTTATAGGACTTCTTAGCGATCTTGTTATTGTTCTATCTTCCCACCTTTTACCATTAGGGGGTGGTATATCTGAATCGTTTAATTTTCTAGCTATAGCTTTTGAACTATTACCTTTCATCACTTCGTCATATGCCCATAAAACTACTTTTTTATAATCATTAGGAGTGTAAGTATTATCTACACGGTCATAATAAAAGGGTGGTGGTGTAAGTATCATGCCTTGTTTAATCGCTGCGCGTTTACCCATCATAACACGCTCTCTAATGGTTTCTCTTTCCCACTCTGCCATAGCACCAACTAACGTAACAAACAGTCTACCCATAGCTGTAGATGTATCATAAACTTCAGTAGCACTTCTGAATGCTACGTTATTTTGTTCGAATACCTCTAATAAATCAAGTAGATCACGCACATTACGTGTAAGCCTATCTAACTTATACACTAAAACTAAATCAAACCGTTTAATATCATTCATCATACGTTGTAATTCCGGTCTGTCACGCTTAGCGCCAGAGAAACCAGCGTCGATAAATACGTCTGATACACTCCAGTCGTTTATCTCGCAAAATGATTTGAGCTTTCTTTCTTGTTCTTCAATAGAATAACCATGTTCTTTTTGTTCTAATGTACTGACCTGACACGAACGTAAATAGCTACGTTCATAATTCATCACCCCTTAAAAAAGTAAAAAAATAATAAGGGTAGGCAAGCTACCCATGAATTATTATATTTTTCCGTCCCACGCCTCATTTGCCACTCCATTTGTAGTTGAACGTGGTAATGGTTCTTTAAAACTTCTACGATCTACACCTTGATTTTGATTATTTTGCGGTACTTTCTCCATTTGTGACTCATTGTGAGTAGTTGTTTTCGTTCTATTCCATTCGTCAATTTCTGATTGGGTCATGTAACCATTATTATTTTGCATTTGTTGGTTGTTATTAGCTTGTTGCTGATTGTTTTTTTGTTGTGTTGCTTGAGCTTGTTTACCTTGTGATCGTTCATTATTACCATTATTACTTTGAGTTTTGCTATTGTCATTTTTAGATGTGCTTTCAGATTTATTGCTAGTAGTATCATTGTTAATACCATCTGAACTAGATTGTTGTTTATCGTCATTAGTGTTTTTGTTTGATTCATTCTTACTATCTGATTTCTTCGGACCATTCGACTTCTTATCTGATTTACTTTCAGACTTCTTATTATCATCTTTATTCGAGTTATCCCCATTTTGTCCACATGCACCTAATACTAATAAGCTTGCAAATATTAAAAATAAAACCTTTTTCATTCTACGTTTCTCCTTTTTTATATTTCTTTATATTTAAAAACTCTTAACGGATCAAATGTAATTAAGTATTCTCCGTAGTTAGTTCCGATGCCATATTTGTTTTTGTAATGCTTCAATATTTCTGCTATATACTTTTCGCTTAATTGAACGTATTCAGCTAATTCATATAAGTTACTAACACCATAGTTATGCGCCTCCACAATAATGCGCAAAGGTAGAGCTGCTTCATATCCGTGACGCCTAGCGTAGTTTTCAAATTTGCGGTTTATATCTTTAGATTGATCTAAGATGTTTCCGTATGTAAGTTTATGATGTGCTAGTTCTTCGTATAATACCTCAGCTTTACGTCTTTCGGACAGGTTTTTATCAATAAGTATTACTCCATCTTTATAAAAACCACTATACCCATTAGGTAACGCGTGTGTGTCTTTAATTTTAATGTGTTCATTCTTAGTAAGTAATTCTTCGTAATGTGACAATAAAATCAATCCCTTTATTTATCTTCGTTTTTAAATCTATCAATCAAACTTAAAATATAGTCCACATCCTCCTTTTTTAGCTCACCTTCTAAATGTGCAGCTAGCGTTTGAGGTTCCTCTGTTGATTCTTCTTTAGGAAAGAAATCATTAATACTGCATTTTAAAATATGAGAAAGTTCAAAAAGTGTATCTTGATTAGCTTTTCTTAAGCCTTTTTCATATCTACTTACAGCTTGTCTACTAACATTTAATTTATCAGCTAAACCTTGTTGAGTTAAACCACGTTTTTCTCTATGCTCTTTTATCTGATTTCCAACATAAATTGCTAGTTCTTCTTGATTCATTTTTTTAATTTCCTCCGTTGCTTTGTTAAATTAATTATACATTATATGTCACCATTTTGGTAGCCTTAATTTTACAAAAACACAAAAAAATTTGCAAAAGACTATTTACATGTCACCATATTGGTGCTATAGTTGTATTTGTCAGGAGGTGCTAATGCAATGCAACATAAACTATATGGCTTGAGAAAAGGGAAATATACTCAAGATGAAATGGCGAAAATTTTAAATATAAGTAGAAACTCTTACATCAATAAAGAACAAAGCAAAACGCCATTTAATTTAGATGAGATGTTTATAATCTCAAAATTATTCAATAAAAATATGGAAGATATTTTTTTACCTAGATGTCACCAAAACGGTAACAAAGAGCGCCAAAAAACTTAAAGGAGGAATTCAAAATGAAAGATTTAAAAAAGATACATGAGAAAGCAATCAAAATTATCGAGTTAGCAGAAAAAGAAAAATGGAGCGAAGAGGAATTGCTAACGACAATCGACCTCTTACATCTCCAAAATCAAAACTATTTACCAGAGTTATCTAGATTAGAAACTAAATTGTAAAAATGCTGATACATCTTACTAGTATTTTCTGCACTTATTTGAGAATGCAAAGCTTTGTTGTTAACTCTAATGTTCAAATGTTCTAAATAACTTTTAGTTAGCTCTAAAGCAATTTCTTTATCAGACAATTTAATACACCTCCTTTTATAAGGAGTATAGCAGAAAGGAGCATAAACAATATGCAAGATTTACAAGTATTTAATTTTGAAGATTTACCAGTAAGAAAAATAGAAGTAGATGGAGAACCATTTTTTTTAGGTAAAGACGTGGCAGAAATATTAGGTTACACAAGATCTGATAATGCAATTAGAAATCATGTTGATGATGAAGATAAGCTGACGCATCAAGTTAGTGCATCAGGTCAAAAACGAAACATGGTAATCATCAACGAATCTGGTTTATACAGCTTAATCTTTGACGCTGCTAAACAAAGTAAAAACGAAAATATTAGAAAGAAAGCTAAACGTTTTAAACGTTGGGTAACCGAAGATGTTTTACCTTCCATTCGTAAAACAGGTACTTATCAAGTTCCTAGTGATCCAATGGACGCATTACAACTTATGTTCGACGCACAAAAACAAACTAAAGAAGAAATCGCAACAGTGAAAGCAGATGTAATCGATTTAAGAGAAAACCAAAAATTAGATACAGGAGATTACAACTTGTTGTCTAGAACAATCAATCAACGAGTCGCTCACATTCAAAAGATACATGCAATTACAAATCAAAAACAACGCAGTGAATTATTCCGAGATATCAATTCAGAAGTTAAAAAGATGACAGGCGCAACATCAAGAACAAACGTAAGACAAAAACACTTTGATGATGTTCTGTCAATGGTTGCTAACTGGTTCCCGTCACAAGCTACGTTATACAGAATCAAACAATTAGAAAGCAATTTAGAAAAAGGACAATAAAAAGGAGTGATTGTAATGCCACCACACATTCAACAAATGCTATTTGATTTTGCATTAGAAAGAGGATATATCGAAAAACTTTTAAAAATGAAAGAAGAGAAAGAAGAGAAAGAAGAGGATGGTAAATGAAATATCTATTAAGTTACATGACTATGTTTATCGCAATGATTATCACATTACTTTTAGGAGGTGGTTTCTTTACGGTAATAGCATTTTCAATGTTAACACTTATCTTCAGCGCATTCTTCTGGGAGAAGTGGCTTGAGATAACAAAAAAGACTGAAACTTGCGCCAACAAGTAACAGTCAAACACTAACTAATCTGTATAACTTAAATATACAAGTGGAGGAGAGAAAATGCAAGAGGTAATTACAGTCAAGTTGACTAGAGAAGAATACTCTCAACTAATCAAAAGCCAAATAGATTTAGATTTCTTGCAAAGTGACTATGACTTTTTAAACAAACGTTACGAAGATATGTGCGATAAATATTTTGAACTTAGAAAAGATTTCAGAAAAGCTATAGAATCATGCGAAACACAAAACGAAACAATCAAAGTCATGGATAGAACAATCGATATATTGCGTAAAGGAGTGATTGGGATTGAAAGAAACAGTGACATACCTAATTAAATTGAATGACGCTCCTTTCGACCTGTATATCACTAATAAACCTAACAACGAAGAAGATACTTCTTATTCAAGAGATAGACGTAGAGCAAGAGAATTTGCAGGACTAGAAGATGTGAGTATCGACATGACAAAACACATAGCAATTAAAAAGACGGTAACTGAAACAACTAAATATGAGGAGGTTGAGTATGACTGAACAACTTAACTTATACCAAAAAATAGCAGAAGTAAAAGCAAACATTGATGGTTTTACCAAAGATACGAAAGGATACAACTTTTCTTATGTGTCAGGCTCACAAATATTACACAGAATTAGAAAGAAAATGATCGAACATAATTTGTTACTAGTTCCTAGTACAAGTAACGAGAATTGGACTACACACACATTTAAAAATAAACGTGGCCAAGAAGTAACAGAATTTATTGTTGAAATGGATCTGAATTATACATGGATCAATGCAGATAAACCCGAAGAAAAGTTTGAAGTAAGTTATCACGCTTATGGACAACAAAGTGATATTTCACAAGCGCATGGGACAGCTTTAACTTACGCAGAACGTTATTTCTTGATGAAATTCTTTAATATCCCTACTGATGAAGATGATGCTGATGCAAAACAAAAACAAGAAAGATATTCAACATCAAGCAATCAATTAAAAGAGTTGCTTAGACAAGAAGCAAATAGCTTTATCGAAATTGCTGAAAGAAGTAATGCTGCAAGCAAGTATCAAGAACAGATAGAAAAATTAAAAAATATGGATGTCAATTTACTTGATAAGCAACAAATCAATGTAACAAGACAACAAATTAATAAATGGCTCGGAGGAATTGAATAATGACTAATTTAACAATTTTAACAGGACGTATCACTAAAGATTTAGAACTTAAACAAGCAGGACAAACACAAGTAACTAACTTCTCTATGGCAGTGGACAATCCATTCAAAAAAGATGACACATCATTCTTTGACATCGTAGCGTTTGGCAAAACTGCACAACTATTAAACGACTATTGCGGTAAGGGAAGCAAAGTTTTAATCGAGGGCAACTTGAAGCAAGACCGTTTCCAAGATAAAGAAGGTAACAATCGTTCAGTAGTACGAGTGATTGCAAATAGAATTGAATTCTTAGATAGCAAAGGTAACAACCAACCTCAAAAACAACAAGAACATACTACACAGACAAAAAGTAAAAATCCATTCGCAAATGCAAATGGACCTATTGACATTACCGATGATATGTTGCCGTTCTGATTGGACTGATTAGATGGTAGTAATTAAAAACTACATTACAGAAGATGACGGTACAACTACTGTAGTCATCAAAGGAGTAGAACTAGATAACAAAACGTCTTTACTTTTAGACAATGGTTACGAAGTGGAAGCAGATGTAAGAGTTGTAGATCCATTCAAGATTACAGATAAGCAGCGTAGAAAAGTATTTGCTCTCTGTAACGACATAGAAGCATACACAGGACAACCCCGTGACTATATGAGGTATTTGTTCATGGATTACGTAGAAGTTCTCTACGGCTATGAAAAACGCCTCTCATTGAGTGATTGCACTAGAGAGCAAGCTAAACAAATTATAGAAGTTATTCTCGACTGGGTGTTTCACAACAATATACCACTTAATTATAAGACAAGTGACTTACTCAAAAATGATAAAGCGTTCCTTTACTGGTCAACAGTCAATCGTAACTGTGTAATATGCGGAACGCCACGAGCAGAACTTGCGCATTATCACACAGTAGGTCGAGGACGTAACAGACGAAAGATAAATCACACAGACAACAAAGTATTAGCGCTATGTTCAAGACATCATAAAGAGCAGCACCAAATAGGTATAGATAGTTTTAATGAGAAATACAAATTACATGAAAGTTGGGTGTCCGTAGATGAACGACTCAACCGAATGTTGAAAGGAGAAGTAAATGGCTGAAGTATCGTGGATTAAATTAAAAGTTGGAATGTTCGATGATAGCAAAATCAAGTATATAGAAGCACTGCCAGAACGAGATACAATCATCACTTTATGGGTTAAGTTGCTGACATTAGCTGGAAAGTATAACGAACAAGGATACATTATGTTATCCGAAAGTCTACCCTATAACGAAGAAATGTTAGCTAACGAATTTAATAGACCTATCAATTCAATAAGATTAGCGTTACAAACATTCGAAAAGCTAAGCATGATTGAAGAAGTGAATGGTGTCTTTAAAGTATCTAATTGGGAAAAACATCAGAACATCGAAGGTTTAGAAAAGATAAGAGAACAAAACCGTTTGCGTAAACAAAAGCAAAGAAAAAAACAAAAACTTTTAGATAGTCACGTGAAGTCACGTGACAGTCACGCAACAGATATAGAAGAAGATAAAGAAGTAGAAGAAGAAAGAGAAAAAGAAGTAGATAAAGATATCTTCAAAAACTCAATTAATTACATCATGAGTAACCTTACTCATAATTTAACTCCTAACCAAATGGAACAGATAGGATATGCCATTGATGATATTGGACAACATGCAGATGAAGTTGTTGAAGTAGCTACTGATTATACAAAAGACAAAGGTTGTCATGCAGGTTACCTAATCAAAGTGTTAAACAACTGGGCTAAAGAGAACGTTAAGAATAAAAAAGAGGCTGAAAATAAAATTAAACCTAAAAATAAAAAAACTGTAACAGATGATGTAATTGCTCAAATGGAGAAAGAGCTAGGAGATGAAAGTTAATGCCTATGACTAAACAACAAGCCCTAGAAGTAATTAAGACAATTAGACATGTATACAACATTGACTTTGACAGACCTAAATTAGAAACATGGGTTAACATTTTGAGCCAAAATGGGGATTATGAACCGACTAAAAAAACAGTAATGCAATATATCAATGATGCTAATCCTTATCCACCTAGTATTCCAAACATAATGAGAAAAGAAGTCAAAGTCGTAAAAGAAGAGCCTGTCGACGAAAAAACTGCTAGACATCGTTGGAGAATGAAAAATGATCCAGAATACGTAGCACAACGTAAAAAGATATTAGACGACTTCAGAAAGAAGTTAAGTGAGTTTGGAGTGAGTGACGATGAATGAACGTCATGAAATCGAAAGTACAATCGTTGCTAGTTTACTTCAAAAACCGGACATAATTGAGAAGTTACGTGTGAGACCGGAAATGTTCTCACATGATGGTATGAAGTCATTTATGGAATATGTATTCGAAGTCGGTAAGGTAGATCATAACGAAATCTATTTAAAAACCACAAAAGATAAGTCATTCCTAGATATGGACACCATTTCAAATTTGTATAACTCAAAATTTATAGGTTACGGATTCTTTGAAAGATATCAACAAGATTTGCTCAATCTTTATCAAATAGAGCGTACGCAAAACGTATTACAAGAATTCAATTCTGATCCGAATATACAAAATTTTGATGAAATGCTTAACAAACTACAAAAGGTCAGTTTAATTAGTGCAAGTGAAGAAAGTGGGACTAAAAAAATTGTAGATCACTTTGTCGAAGAATTATATAGCGAAGAACCAAAACAAAAAATCAATACAGGTTATAAACTGGTGGATTACAAAATAGGTGGTTTAGAACCTACACAGTTGATTGTAATCGCTGCGAGACCGTCAGTAGGTAAAACGGGGTTTGCGCTTAATATGATGCTTAATATAGCGTCTCAAGGCTATAAAACTTCATTCTTCAGTCTAGAGACAACTGGCGTGTCTGTATTGAAAAGGATGTTATCAGCAGAAACTGGGATAGAACTAACTCGTATCAAAGAAATTAAAGATTTAGAACCGGATGAATTAACACGTTTAACAACTGCAGCAGACAGAATACTCAAACTTGATATAGATATACACGATAAAAGCAATATTACTACACATGATGTACGTAAACAAGCGATGAAAAACAAAGATGTGCAACAGGTTATCTTCATTGACTACTTACAACTTATGCAGACAGACAGTAAGTTAGATCGTCGTAATGGTATCGAAAAGATATCGCGAGATTTGAAGATTATTGCAAATGAAACAGGTGCAATTATTGTGTTGCTATCTCAATTGAGCAGAGGTGTAGAAACAAGAAATGACAAAAGACCTATGCTATCTGACATGAAAGAAGCAGGTGGAATTGAAGCAGATGCAAGTTTAGCTATGTTGTTATATCGAGATGATTACTACAACCGTGATGATGTTGATGACTCAGGCAAGTCAATTGTTGAATGTAACATCGCAAAGAATAAAGACGGAGAAACAGGTGTAGTTGAGTTTGAGTACTACAAGAAAACGCAGAGGTTCTTCACATGAAAGTAGTTGAATATCAAAAGTTGTTAGGCGTTATGTATCGAGAAGATTATCAAAACGACCCATTAATAGCTAAGACGCTTATTGAGTCAGGCTGGGCAGTTAAACGTTTGTTAGAAAACAAAACGATATCACCATTTGACGAATATGAAAAAGTTCAGGAATTAATCATGAATGAAACGAAATGGAGGCAACCAGATGGGGCTTATCGACGGACTTAAAATGCAATACACGTTATATCAGATTGACGGTTGGAAGATGTGCAGTGTAACGCCGTTAGGAGAAGATACATTCAAACTAGGTAACTATGCAGGCATACACTTTAGAAACACATTCTCAGGAACAGTAACGAAAGATGAACTAGAAAAACTGAAACGCAAACATAAGCTTTTCAGAAAAGAAGAACTGCAACAGCAAATGACAATTAACGAATTATTATTTTGAGGTGGAACTTTGAGTAAATACAATTCTAAAAAAGTTGAATATAAAGGTGTCGTGTTCGATAGCAAAATTGAATGTGACTTCTATCAGCATTTAGAACGTAACTTAGGAAATGAATATGATCATATAGAATTACAACCTAGATATGAGTTGATACCTAAGTTTGATAACCAACGTAAAATAGAATATATAGCCGACTTTGCATTATGGAAAGATAACAAGTTACTTGAAGTCATAGACGTCAAAGGAATGCCAACAGAAGTAGCGAAGTTGAAAGCGAAGATATTTAGATATCAAAACAGAGAAGTACCACTCACATGGATATGTAAAGCACCTAAATACACAGGGCAAGAGTGGATAACGTATGAAGAACTAACTAAGGCACGCAGAAAGCGTAAGAAGGAGAAGATGAAGGATGGTAAAGGTTAAACGTAAAGTAGAAATGACATTACCAGAGTTGATTACATGGGCATGGAAGAATGGAATTAAAAGTGAAATGTTTTATAGCAATATTGATGGTCATTATGTGCATTTTGATATGGCCGAAAGAGTTTTTATAGAGCATGAAGTTGATAAAGATGAAACTTTCACAGTAGAAATTGGAGAAGAGATTACTGAAAATACAAAAATTCCAGAAATGCTTGAGATATTTCAAGATAATGATGCAACGCAATGGTTCGGGAATTCTATTGAACAAGTAAAAGACGACTTTAGTAGAGAATTCTGGTTAAAAGACGGAAATACAATGACACTCATCTGGAAATATGGCGAATTGGTCGGTGATGAGTAATGGCTAATAGAGAAGAAACAGTCACAGTCGAAGCAACAATGAAAGTTAGATGCAAGTATCCAGTTTGGGTAAATAATCGTATTACGAAAGAAGAAGAAAAAGAGCGTATTTTAGATTTAATCAGTAACAACCCTGACAAAGAGTTGATGAATGAAGATTTTGAACTAGTTGAATTAATAGAGGTGGAGTAAATGGAATCGACAAAAATGAGAGTTAAAAATAAATACTTCTCTATTACACCAGATGTAGTAGAAAAAATGAAAGAAGCAGATATCAATTCAGATATCTTAAGACAAAGATTAGCTTCTGGTTGGAAGTTTGAAAATGCAATAGAAGCACCTATTGGAGTAAGACGTAGTGAATGGGATAGTTTAAAACCTAAAGAGGACGAAATTGCTAGTTATAAAGAGAGAATGGAGCAAAGCAGATTACAAGAGCTGAAACGAAAGAAACCACATTTATTCACAGTACCTCAAAAACACCCTCGTGGTAAATGGTGCAAGCATCTTATGGAGAATGACATCTTCCCTAGAAAGGTGGTTAGATCATGAGCATTAAAGATTTGATTATAGGCGATAGAATCAGAATCCAAGAAGTTAACGGTGTTGAAATTACAGTGCAAATAAAAAATGTTTATCGTTTAGTTCAGTCAAGTCTTGATATAGATAAATGGGTTGCTGATGTAGAAGCAATTGACGGGAGAACTTGGACTATTGATGATTGTTATGATTTTTACTCATTACCTAATGGAAATGAAGGAACTAAAAAGACATTAGATGACAAGGTTAACCACCCGTCGCATTATACGTATGGAAATATAGAAATAATGGATTTTATAGAGCAAGTCACTAAAGATTACAAACCAGAGTTAGCATTTGCGATTGGTAATGCAATTAAGTATATCAGTCGAGCTAATCGTAAGAACGGAAAAGAAGATTTAGACAAAGCACGTTGGTATCTAAACAGAGCATTTGAGAAATGGGAGGGTTAATTATGGTGTATATGTACGAGCCATTTAGTCACACAGTGACTAAGACAGAACTATATCATTTGCACAACATTACAGGTATTCCACTAAATACACTGTGGTACCAAAAAGAACGTGGCACATATAACGATAAGTTAAAGTGCTTCTTTACCGACACAATGCCGAGAGTGAATAAGAAACAGGAGTTTAACGAAAGAGTTGTAGCAAAAGATGAAATTTGGAAGTACAGCGAGAAGTACAATCTATACGTAAGTAACTTAGGCAGAATGAAAAGACCTGATGGAAGATACAAGTTTGCGAATGGATGTAATGGTATTTCCACAGTTATTTATAAAAATAAGAAATATCGTGCAGCAGATATTGTATATGAAACATTTATCGGTAATTTGAGAAATGGATTACATGCATATCCTAAAGATAGTAGATACAACAACTTTACTGCAGATAACTTATTCCAGTCTACATTACAGAAATATAGAGTGCATCGAAGAAATAAAGGTGTATCTAAACCGGTATATCTAGTAGATAGCGACAACAAAATTGTTGAAGAATTCGCAAGTACAGTAGAAGCTCAAAAAGTGTTATTCATCGACAGACGCAACATTGCTAGAAAGTGTAATCGTAAACATGTAAGTGACGGATTGATGTATATGTGGGCAGACGAATACGAGCAGATGAACGCATGATACTGTCCGACACGGTATCTCAACGATACAAATACAACACACAAGGCAAGACACCTACAGAGATACAGCGTGAACTAAGACAGCTAGGTGTTAAAGGTTTTGTGGTTAAAGTAGCAGGAAGCAGAGTGACGATGAAAGTTGAAAAAGAAAATATAAGAAAGAATAGGGAGTGTTTGAGATGATGCCTAAATTTAGAGCATGGGATAACGCAGTAAATAAAATGTGGAATGTAGAAACAATTTATATAGAAGATGAATGGGTTAAAGTTAATGACGGTTCGATATACGGAATTACAAAGGATTTAGTTAGAGATTATGTCTTAATGCAATCAACTGGCTTGAAAGACAAAAACGGTGTAGAGATATACGAGGGGGACATCATCGAATTTGAGGATGAAGCTTTTTGTTATCCATTCGATGATGAAGCTATAGTTGAAACAATAAATAGAGCACAGGTAATTATAGATAAGGTTAAAGGTATTTTTTTGGAAAACTTTATGGTAAAGGACAGTACGATTGCTAAAGAATATAAATATTATTATGATTTGCCAACATCTGAAAAAACAATATTTTTTAAAGAATGTAGTGTTGTAGGTAATGTGTTTGAAGATGAAAATTTACTGGAGGACGAGTAAATGGCGGAAGTCAAGTTATCACAAGAAAGTTATGATGAGTTGTTATCAGATATAACAACACTGAGAGCGCAAGCAGATGTTTACTTTGAAAAATGGCAAGATGCGAAAAATAAAGGAAAGGCGTTTGATTTAATTAAAAACACCTACACAACCGAAATAGAACAAGCTGTAAAAAATAAAGAGTTAAATTTAAATCAATGCTTATTCTTATTAGAGCAAATATTAGATGACTTGGAGACAAACAATGAGAGATAAAGATTATAAACGTGCATGGTTAGAGTTGAAAGAAAAGAAATTAAAAGAATATGTGAAAGTACATCGCTCAGTAAATCAAATAATAACACCAAACAATCAATACCAGTTATTTCAAATAGCTAATGCAATGGTAAGTAAAAATGAATTATCTCGAGATTTAAAATATATGGACGAACTCGACGGAACACATGAGTTTCAAAATTTATTAAGTGATTTGGAGCGTGGTAGTGATGTGGAAATTTAAAGAGTTTAAAGATTATGATGTAGAAACAAATATGAGTGCAATAGATCAATTAGAAATACATTGTAAAAAGTATAAAAACACTGAGGTTGTTGGATATACTGTTAACCATTTTGAAAACTTAAACAATAAAGAGAGAACTTATATATTAGTTAAATATCTAGTTTAAAAGTATAGGAGTGTAATGTTTTGAAATTAAATTTAAAGATAGAGGTAAACGACGAAGATTTGTTAGAAGATGTTGGGTTTCATAGAGAAGCGAATAAAGACGCAAAGGCAGCAAGTAAAATAGATAATTTAAATGAACTGTTTGGTATGGTTTTAGTGAGATTGGCAAATTTGAGACATGAAACAATGGAAGAACCTAACAATTGTAGTGGTAAAGATATAAGAAAAAGTATAGATGATTTTATGGATAGCATAAAAGAAACTATAGAAGATTTTGAGGAGGAACATAAATGACAAATACATTAGAAATTAAATTGTTATCACAGAATGCAACTATGCCGAAGAGAGCAAATTCTACGGATAGTGGATTGGATTTATATGTATCAGAAACGATTAATATTCCTGCACACGCAACTAAAGTAGTTAAAACAGATATAGCAATTAATCTACCTTATGGGTATGAGGCACAAGTAAGACCTAGATCTGGTAAATCACTTAAAACTAAATTGCGCGTAGCACTAGGAACAATAGACCAAACATACCACAAAGAAATAGGTATCATCACAGACAATATAGGTGATGAAGATATCACAGTAGAAAAAGGTGAAAGACTAGCACAGTTAGTTGTAGCACCAGTTGTATATCCTACACCCAAACAAGTTGATTGGTTTGAAAATGAAAGCGACAGAGGTGCGTATGGAAGCACAGGAGAATAAAGACATAGTAGCAGAGATTAAAAGAATATTAGGTAAGGAGTGAATAAGTTGATTAAACGAATATTAAAGATTTGGTTTACTATTGCTATGTATGAGTTAGGTAAATGGATTGGCAGAGAGTTGTATTATAAGTTAACTGCAAACGATGAGGTGGAAGTGCCTAAGGATTTTGACGTGAATGACCACGCTCATTTAAACGGCATATACGGAGGTTATTAACAATGTGGGGCGTAATAGCAATCATTATATTAGTTTTACTACTGTTTGGCTCATTACTTGAACAGAATGATCTAAAACATCAGTTAGAAGTGAAAGAGTATGAAATAGAAGTGTTAAGAGATAAGTTGGAGAATGGAGGGTAAGTGATGTTTTATAAATCTAAGTGGATGAAATTAAAGACTTTAGTTTTTTATTTTATTTTGATGGCACAAAACGATAAAGACCGTAGTACCCATATTAAAATCGGTGAAATTGCAGCTTTAGAAGCGATATTAAATAAAATGGATGAAATGGACGGCGGTAATGATTTTCAAAAATTAAAATATGAAGAACATAAGAAGCGAATTAATAAAAAAGGAAACTAAAGGAATGGGGGGTGAGTAGTATGAATTGGATAAGCTTAACAACAACGCTAATTATATTTACTGCATGGATGTTCGCTATGCATAAGTGGAAGGAAGTAGGGAGAAAATTAGAGAGTAAAGGAATAGAAAACTCTAATTTAAAAAGGGACGTAGCATTTTGGAAAACTTCAGCCAAAGCGCGTAAAGATGAATTAGATTTCGTATATAGAAAAAACATCGAACGCGAAAAGTCAAATGGATATGAATTAGAATATCACATGGACACGACTGGTAAATATATAGTAGAAGTTAATCAAGGTGTTTACTTGAGAAAATCTATACTTACAACATTTAGAAATGTTGAAGTAGTTTATAATTTTACAGACGACTTCGAAAAAGCTAGTAAGTTTAAAGATGTTAAAGAATGTAAAAAGATAGCTAAACAATGTAAAGGTAAAGTTTTGTACGATAGTCCTAATTGGGAGGTAGTATAGTGATAACGATTGAACGACACGATATAAAGAAACTAGAAGATTATATCAAGAACATAGAGCGTTACAGACGAGAGTTAAAAGTAAGAGAGTATGAACTACTAGAAAACCACGAACCCGAGAATGTAGGAGCAGGTAAGAGTAATATACCAGGCAATCCTATCGAGAGAGAATCAATTAAGAAGTTAAGTGACAATCGTTATAACAACTTACGTAACATTGTAAAAGGTGTAGATAAGCTCATTTATGAATCAGATGAAGATACACAAGACTTAATGCGTTTGAGATATTGGGAGTGTCCGATAGGTTGTAGTGAGTGGGAGGATATAGCTGACTACTTCGGAACAAGTAAGACGAGTATATTAAGACGACGTGACGCGATGATAAATAGATTGGCAGAATTCATAGGTTATGTGTAAGGTGGACTTTTGAAGTGTGTAAGTCCGTTTATAATCGGTGTATTATGATATTGTAAGAATTACCTCACAAGACATAGTGTTTATCCTTTCGCACTATGGTGGGGTATTCAATATCGAAGTGATTGGATAAGTGTTTATCGTCTTTGATTAGACGTTGCGCGTCCGATTGCTTAACTATCCGTCAGTGTGGCGGGTAGTTTTATTGAATCTTACAACACGGCTTCCGATACGATGATATGAATACTTGACATGTAATTTTTCTCCTCCCTTAATTAGTTATCCGTGAGAACACACGGGTAACTTATTTTTATGTATTGATGTGACATAGAGATGTGACATGAGTACATAAACTCAAATAAATAACAAAACATAATCATTAGGCACTGTTTACGCAGTGTCTTTTTTAAAATATAAAGAGTGTATAACGTAAAGTAGGTGGTAATATACGATGACTAACATGCAAAATAACGCAACATTCGGGGCGTACTTAGAATTAACTAAGAAACAACAAGAATATATACGTTTGAAGAACGAAACAGATTTAGCAGAGGGAGAGATAGCAGTAGAAATTGACGTTAATCGTTCTACTATATCCCGTTGGAAGCATAATGATAAATTCAGAGAGGGTTTTAAAGGTTACCAAGCAGAGCATTTATCTAAGCAGGTACCGAAAGCCTTACAAACGATGATTAACTTGTTAGACGCTAAAAGCGAACTAGTACGCTACCAAGCCTCTAAAGATATATTAGATCGTACAGGATATACACCTGTAGAAAGACAACAAATCGAAACGACTGCGACGGTACAGTTCAATGACGATATCGATTAACCTATCTGAACTGTTACCTAAACACTTCCATAGCTTATGGAAAGCGACTAAAGATAGAGAGAAGCTTAACATAGTAGCTAAAGGTGGACGTGGTAGTGGTAAGTCGTCTGACATATCTATCATCATTACACAGTTAATCATGCGTTATCCTATGAATGCAGTTGTAGTACGTAAGACAGACAATACATTAGCTACATCAGTATTTGAGCAAATTAAGTGGGCGATAGAAGAACAAAAGGTGTCGCACCTGTTCAAAGTTAAAGTGTCGCCAATGGAAATCACGTATGTTCCTAGAGGGAATCGGATTATCTTTAGAGGGGCGCAGAACCCTGAACGATTAAAGTCGTTAAAAGATAGTCGGTTCCCTTTTTCTATCATGTGGATAGAGGAGTTAGCAGAGTTTAAGACAGAAGATGAAGTCACTACAATTACTAACTCTATGTTACGTGGTGAATTAGATGACGGATTATTTTACAAGTTTTTCTTTAGTTACAACCCTCCTAAGAGAAAACAATCGTGGGTTAACAAAAAATATGAGACCTCATTCCAACCGGATAATACGTTCGTACACCATTCAACGTACTTAGATAACCCTTTTATATCTAAACAGTTTATACAAGAGGCAGAGAGTGCTAAAGAACGTAACGAACTACGTTATCGTTGGGAATATATGGGTGAAGCCATTGGTAGTGGCGTTGTACCGTTTAATAACTTACAAATAGAAACGATACCCCAAGAAATGATTGACGGTTTTGACAACATAAGGAATGGCCTTGACTTTGGATATGCTGACGATCCGTTAGCGTTTGTCCGTTGGCATTATGATAAAAAGAAACGGGTTATTTACGCTATCGATGAATATTACGGTGTTCAGATTAGTAATAGGCAATATGCAAACGAAATGTGGAAAAGAAAATATCAGTCAGACGACATTTACGCTGACCATGCCGAACCTAAATCAATAGCTGAATTAAAGCAAGAACATGGCATGAAAAAAGTAAGACCGGTTAAAAAAGGACCTGATAGCAGAGAATATGGTGAACAATGGTTGTCTGATTTAGAAGCTATCATAATAGATCCAAAACGTACACCGAATATAGCAAGAGAATTTGAAAACATAGATTATCAAACTGATAAAGATGGAGATATTATTCCTAAATTAGAAGATAAAAACGACCATACAATTGACGCCACTAGATACGCCTTAGAGCGTGACATGAGGCAGAATAAACTTAGCATACTTACGTAAACGAGGTGATTAGCATTAACTGGCCATGGGACAAACCATATCACGAACAAGTGGTAGAACAAATCAAACCGAAGTACGAAACGCAAGAAGAAATGATATTGCGCTTAGTTAGAGAGCATAAAGAGGATATAGACAATATCACAATGGGCGAAAGATATTATAATCATCACCCAGATATATTAGACGCTCCTTTCAAAAGAGATGTGAACGGCGACTACGACGAAACTAAACCAGACTGGCGCATGTATACTAACTACCATCAAAACTTAGTAGACCAGAAAGTAGCATATGCAGTTGCTAATCCTGTGACATTTGGTGTAGATAATGACAAAGCATTAAAACAAATACAACACACACTTAATCACAAGTGGGATGACAAATTAGTGGATATATTAACTGCTGCAAGTAATAAAGGTATCGAATGGGTTCAACCTTATGTAGATGAAGAGGGAGAATTTAAAACGTTTCGTGTACCTGCAGAACAAGCTGTACCTATTTGGACTAATAAAGAAAGAGATGAACTGCAAGCGTTTATCCGTGTATATGAATTAGACGGAGCAGAACGCGTTGAGTATTGGACTAAAGATGATGTGACATTCTATGAGTTGAAAGAAGGACAACTTATTCCTGATTTCTATCGTAGTGAAGATCATATACAACCTCATTATTATCAAGGTAATAAATTGATGAGTTGGGGACGTGTTCCTTTTATTCCGTTCAAGAACAACCCACAAGAAGTATCTGACTTATTCATGTACAAGACAATCATAGACGCGTTAGATAAGCGATTATCAGACACACAAAACACTTTTGACGAATCAGTAGAGTTGATCTATATCTTAAAAGGTTATGAAGGTGAAGATATGAAAGATTTCATGCATAACCTTAAATACTACAAAGCAATTAGTGTTGCAGGGGAAAGTGGTTCCGGTGTAGATACTATTAAAGTAGAAGTGCCTATCGACTCTGTTAAAGAATACACGAAGATGTTACGTGATTACATTATAGAGTTTGGTCAAGGTGTAGACTTCCAACAAGATAAATTTGGTAATAGCCCAAGTGGTATTGCACTTAAATTTATGTACAGTAACTTAGACTTAAAAGCTAATAAATTGAAGAACAAAACACTTACTGCATTACAAGAGTTATTGCAGTACATTATCGACTTCTACAGATTAGATGTGAAAGTGCAAGACATCGAGATTACATTCAACTTCAATGTAATGGTTAATGAGTTAGAGAACTCTCAAATCGCTATGAATTCCACAGGGTTATTATCTAAAGAAACTATTCTTTCTAATCATTCTTGGGTTGAAGATCCTGTGGCTGAAATGGAGAGAATAGAACAAGAAAACATAGAACTCAATCAACAACTCCCTGACATTGAGGAGGGATTGAATGACGAACAACAAAGACAATCCGAAAATAACCAATCAGAATGACATAGATAACTACATCGACAAACTGGTTAATCAAGCAGAGAAAGAAATCGAAATACTATTTGCTAAACGTTTGAAAGAAATCAAACAGATTATTGCGAATATGTACGAAAAGTACGATAGAGATGAACCGCAAGTAACGTGGACTGAATTCAATAAATACAACAGGCTCAACAAAGAACTTAATCGTATAGGACGGATGTTATCTCAAGACTACAGAGAAGTCGCTAAGGCTATTAAACAGTCGCAACAGAACGTCTATATCGAAAAATACATGATGAGCCTATTTTTGTATGAAGTAGCAAGTCAAACGTCTATGAACTTCGATATACCTACTGTGCAGACGATACAGACAGCAATTGAACAACCTATTGAGTTTATTAAGCTAGCTCCTACACTTCAGAAACATCGTGATGATACATTAAAACGTATTCGTACACACATAACACAAGGAATTATGAGTGGCGAGGGCTACTCTAAGATAGCTAAAGCATTAAGAGATGATTTAGGTATGTCAAAAGCTCAATCAGTAAGAGTGGCGCGTACAGAAACAGGACGTGCATTATCACAAGCAGGATTGGATAGCGCAACAGTAGCTAAGGATAATGGACTTGATATGAAGAAACGTTGGTATGCTACTAAAGATACACGTACAAGAGATACACACAGACACTTAGACGGCACTTCAGTTGATATTGAAGATAACTTTCACTCAAGTGGTTGTGTAGGTCCTGCACCTAAGTTATTTGTAGGTGTGGCTAGTGCAAAAGAGAACATCAATTGTCGTTGTAAGCTTCTTTATTACATAGACGAAGATGAATTACCTACAACGATGAGAACTAAAGAAGATGGCGTAATACCATTCACTACATATCGTGAATGGGAGAAAGAGAAACGGAAAGGTGGTGTTTGATTATGGAATTTAATGTGAAGGTTAATGTTGATGCTGATGAAGCAATTGAGAAATTAGAGCGTATCAAACAACTATATGAAGAAATTAATCAATTAAAGAATGATAGACCAGTTGTAAAGGTAGGAATAAGCAACGAAGCTGATACAGAAATAATTAGAAGTTATATTAATGAGAAAAATGCTGAAAATGCAAATTTTAACTTATTATAGCTAACACTTAAATGTTGGCTATTTTTTATGCCCAAAATATGCTCAAGGCGTTAAAAGGTGCAAACTCATGGTGGATAAGACCACCGTAATAAAAAATGTGAGGAGTAATACAAATGAAACGAGAATTTTTACGTGGTTTAGGTGTCGAAGAAGATGCTATTCAAAAGATTATCGACGAACATCATGAAGGTTTGCAATCATATAAAGAGAAGGCAGAGAAAGTTGATTCAATAAAAGAACAATTAGACACTGCTAACGAAGAAATTAAAAATCGTGATAATCAAATTGAAGAACTCAAAAATAATGTTGGTGATAACGATGAACTTAAACAAGAGTTAGAAAAATATAAAGAGCAAAACGCCAACTACGATCAAAAACTCAAAGACGTTCAGTTAAATAAAGCTATTGAAGTATCTTTAGCTAAGGAAAAAGCAATCAAACCCGAACAAGTAATCAAACTAATCGATAAAGATAATTTAGAAGTAGACGACAATGGAAATGTTAAAGGATTAGATGATTACATGAGTGAGTTTAAAAAAGAGAATGAGCATTTATTTGAACAATCTAAACCAAGTGGACGCACACCGGATGACGGTGGAACGCCTCAAAAAACAGAGGCATGGACGGAATTTTTATAACAGGAGTGAAAACAATGGATAAAGAAATTAAAAATGCTACTGGCAAATTGAAATTAAATTTACAACACTTTGCTAATAAATCAGTAGAACCAGGAGATACTTTATTAAAGAACAAGCATGTTGGCATATTAGAAAAAGTTACTGCTGCTAATTCTTATTCAGCACCGGCAGTTATTAGTAATGACGCTATTTTCATGCAAGGGCGATCTTTCACAGTAATTAAAGGTGATGTAACAGAATTAAAGGACTATAAACGTAATGCAACTAACGAATTTGATCACCCACAAATTCAAGAAACAACATACTTCCTAGACCAAGAAAAATATTGGGGACGTTTCGTTGATGCACTAGACAGAAGAGATACAGAAGGAAACATTGATATCAATTATGTCGTTGCTAAACAAGCTTCAGAAGTAGTTGCGCCTTATTTAGATAATTTGCGTTTCGCTACGTTAGCGCGTAATAAAGCTAAACACCTAACTGTTGGTAGTGGTGCAGATGCTCAATATGACGCAGTTTTAGACGTTTCTGTCGAATTAGATGAGATTGGTGCTGGAGCAAGCAGAATCCTTTTTGTCACACCTAAATTCTATAAAGGTATTAAAAAGTTTGTTATCGAATTACCTCAAGGAGATAATAGACAACAAGTTTTAGGTAAGGGCGTGCAAGGCGAACTAGATGGATTTACCATCGTAAAGGTACCATCTAAAATGTTACAAGGTGTAGAAGCTATGGCAGTTATCGGGGAAGTTATGGCATCTCCTATTCAAGCTAACGAAGCCAAATTGAATTCTAATGTGCCTGGAATGTTTGGTACTTTAGCAGAACAAATGTTATATACTGGCGCTTTTGTTCCTGAACACCTACAAAAATATATATTCACTATTGGTGGTAAAGAAGTTGAAACTAATCGTGATGGTGTAGACGCACATGCAGACGAAACAAACGCATCAGCAGATACAGGTGCATAAAAGGAGGTAGTGACGTATGTATAAAGTAATCGAATACTTCACAGACTTACAAGATGACAACTACGAATATAACGTTGGAGATACGTTCCCTCGTAAAGGTTTAAATGTAAGTGATGAGCGATTAACTGAACTATCCACAAAAGAGAACCGTCAAAACAAGCCCCTTATTGAGCGTGTAGAGAGCGACAAAGACTTAAAAGGTATGAAAGTATCAGAATTAAGAGAACTCGCTAAAGAACGTGAAATAGAGGGCTTTTCTAGTATGAAAAAAGATGAACTCATTGAAGCATTAGGAAGTGTTGAGTAATGAACGCACAAGACGTTAAATTATTAAACAATCTCTCGCTCGATGATACTTCAAATGACGAAACAATCGAATTACTTATTGAAAAGTATCTGAATGTAGCTGAAGAATATTGTAATCAAACATTCAATAGGCAGTCATTACCTAGTAATGTAGAGAAATTCATTGCTAATTGTATTAAACAAGGTACGACTAGCAATATTTCTTCACGTACTATGGGAACTGTGAGCTACACATTCGTTACTGATTTACCTAAGGAAACATACGGTTACCTTAAACCATTTAGACGCTTACGTTGGACTGGTTATCATGTTTAATCCATTAGACGAGTTTCCTCATACAATCGAATTAGGTTCAAGAGAGGTTGTAGGAGAGTATCCACGTGAACGAGAGCGCTTTAAGAGCGAAAAAACAATACAAGGATTTATGGATACTCCCACTTCATCTGAACAACTCAAGTTTCATCAAATGAACCAATCATACGACAGAAACCTATATACTCCGTACAGCCTGCCAATAACTAACAAAAACTTATTCAAATACAACGGTAAAACTTACGAAGTAGTAGGAGAACCTGTCGACCAAGGCGGACAACAAGAGATCAATCTTACTCGGTTGAAAGAGTGTCCTATTGGCTAAGGTTAAATATGGCAATTGGGAATTAGTTAAGGAACTTGAGGAGTTCGAAAAAGAAACGATTAGATGGGCTAAAAAAGGTATAGCCAAGACAACAACAATTATTCACAATTCAATAGTTAGTAATATGCCTGTTGATACCGGTTATCTTAGAGAAAGTGTTTCTATGGACTTTAAGAAAGGCGGGTTAACAGGTGTTATTAATATTGGTAGTGAGTATGCAGTGTACGTTAACTACGGTACAGGGATATACGCAGTCGGTCCAGGTGGCAGTCGTGCAAAGAATATCCCGTGGCGTTACAAAGACGCAGACGGACATTGGCACACAACTAAAGGGCAACATGCACAACCCTTTTGGGAACCAGCAATTGATGAAGGTAGAGCGTTTTTCAATAAGTATTTTTCATAAGGTGGTTAAGATATGTGGGTATCAGTAGAACGGTATCTGTTCAACAAGATATATAACAAATTAAAGAGCAACCCTATCGTCAGTAAACAACTAGGCGGTAGGGTTTTTGATTGCGTTCAAAAAGACGCTGTTTACCCATATATCGTTGTGGGTGAAACAAACGTCACTAATAAAGAAACGACAACGAGTATGTTTGAAGATGTAGGCGTAACCTTACACGTGTTTAGTCAAGCGAGAAATCGTGATGAAGCAGCGCAAATTATTCAGTTTTTAGGCCATGTACTTAATACTGAATTTGAAATCGAACATTACTCATTCATTAAAAGTCGGATTGATACACAAGAAGTGATAACTGACATAGATCAGTACACGAAACACGGTATCATCCGGCTTGTTTTTAAATACAGACACAATACTTTACAAAGGAGTGTAACGAATGGCGCAGAATAAATACATTGCAGCGTTACAAATCGCTGACAAAGATTTAGCAAGTCAGTTAAAAGAAGAAGATGCTATTCTGTTAGCTAGTTTAGCTGAAGGTGGACACACAATCAGTAATGATTTAGCTGAAATGATTACAGGTGGCAAAAAAGACTATGGTCGTAACTCTGTAGAAGAAGAAATCAAGTTAACTGTTGACCGTGTTCCTGGCGACAAAGGTCAAGAAGCTTTAAAAGAGTCAGTTAAAAACTTCAAGCAGTTACGTTTATGGATTTGGGAAGTTAAGAAACGTGACGGTAAACATCATGGTACTTTCGCTTATGTAATTGTAGAAGAGCACGAATGGTCATTTGATGATGAGGATGACAAAATCGAAATCACTGCAAAAGTTAAATTTAACAGTGCTGACGGTTCTGTTGATTCATTACCACCAGAATGGCTCAATCCTAGTGCTGCTGCTCCTACAGTTGAGTGGGAAGATATGGGCGAATATTCCGACTCATATGAAAATCGTACACCTAGTGCTGGTGCATAAGCTTTACGAGGGCATTAAGCCCTCTATTTTTTTATACAAAATAACAGAAAGAGGTTAAAGAATGACTGAAAATACAATCAATCCTATTACTACATTAGAGTTCAACGGAGAAGAAGTAGAAGCAAAAGCTACTTTCTTATTTGATAAAACTGCTAAGAAATTTGCTAAGGACGAGCAAGACGAAAATGGTAAAACAACTAAAGTGTCTGGTTTCAATGCTATCTATAATGGCATTTTAGAACGTGATCCAATCGCAATTGCTGATTTTTGGGAATGTGCAACGGCTTATTTAGGTAAAAATGCACCTAAACGTGAAGATATCGAACAAACACTAATGGAAATTATTGACGAAAAAGAAGACTCTATCGAATTATTACAAGGTGCATTGCGAGTATTAAATCATAGTGGTTTTTTCAAGCAGAAATCACGTCTATTCTGGACACAAATGAACTCGGCTCCATCTATGGTGAAAGAAGAAGAAAAAGAGTCTACGAAGAACGGTATCGAGTTCATGAAGAACAACTACAAAGAAATCATGGGCGAGCTACCGTACTAGATTATTCAGAAATACGGCAGATAACCAGTCAATACATAGGCTATCTCCCTTATGATGAATTAATGAGTTTAACGCCTAATGAATGGAAAGACTGGGTTATCGGTCGCAGATTGGCGTTACTTGATGAACAAGAAAATTTATTGTTTGGTGCTCAAGCTAATAGTATTGCACAAGCTGGTAAGTCGTTAAAAGGACTGCAAAAAAAGTTAGAACGTGAAAGATATGAAGTGCGTGGACAATCAGAAGAATACGAACGTATGAAAGAACGTAAGTTAGCACAGAACAAACGCATTAGAAATGTTCAGAAACAAGGTACACGACGCTTTATGAATTCATTACGCAATACTAGTCAAAAAGGAGGTTAGCCATGAATAAAAACTTTATGGCTCGTATATCGGCGATCATTACAGATTTCCAACGGAATATCAGAAAAGCTCAACGTATGGCTAAAACTGAAATACCCGATGAAATCGAAACACAAGTCGATGCGAATATCAGTAAGTTTAAACGAGCCTTAACTAAAGCTAAAGCTATGGCTCAGAAGGGCATAGGTAATATACATTCTAGACTTTTTTTGGAAACAGAAGAATTTAAAGCAAAAAAAAGAGAAGCGCAAACTTACCTAGATACCATGAAAAAACACAAAGTCGAACTTAAATTAAGTGATGCTGAATTAATGGCTAAATATAACAAAGACAAAGCCACTATAGAAGCATGGCGTGAGCATGTAGTTAAACTTGATTTAGATACTAGTGCTGCGGAAATGGCTGCTAAAGGGTTCCAAAAAAGCATGTTAGATATTGAAAAAAATGTATTTCACAAAGGGCGTTGGCATATAGATTTAGGCGATGGTCAAGTTGGTAAATTTGCGAAACAATTCGAAAGTGTTAGCGCATCTGCCAGAAATAATTTAGATAAAATCAGAACTAAATCAAGAGAAGTCTGGGCGAATATGGGCGTTGCGCTAGATGAATACGGCGACAAAATGGACAGATTAGCTACTAAAATTAGAACTTTCGGTACCGTATTCGGACAACAAATCAAAGGTATGTTAATCGCGAGTTTTCAAGGTCTTATTCCTATTATAGCTGGTTTAGTACCCGCCATCATGGCAGTAGCTAACGCATTAGGTGTAGTTGCAGGTGGTGCATTAGGTGTAGCTGGTGCATTTGGTATTGCTGCAAGTGGTGCGTTTGCATTTGGCGCTATGGCAGTAAGTGCAATTAAAATGTTGAATGACGGAACATTACAAGCTACTGCGCAAACAAGAAGATACCAAGCGTCTTTAGAACAAGTTAAGTCAACTTGGGAAGGTATTATAAAACAAAACCAAGCACAGATTTTCAACACACTATCTAATGCTTTAGATACAGTTAACGTAGCTTTAGGACGTATGAAACCATTCTTAGCAGGTATTTCTAAAGGAATGGAGCAAGCGTCACAGAGCGTCTTAAAATGGGCTCAAAACAGCCAAACTGCTAGCAAGTTCTTTAACATGATGAATACAACAGGTGTTAAGACATTCAACACATTATTAAGTGCTGCAGGACGTTTTGGTGACGGACTTATTAATGTATTCACGCAGTTAGGACCTTTATTCTTATGGACTGCTAAAGGATTAGATAATCTAGGTAAAAAGTTCCAAAACTGGGCTAACAGCGTAGCAGGTCAGAACGCTATTAAGTCGTTTATTGAATACACTAAAACTAATTTACCTAAAATAGGTCAAATATTTGGCAATGTATTCATGGGTATTGGTAACTTGATGAAAGCATTTGCTCAAAACAGTTCTAATATCTTTGATTGGCTAGTTAAAATGACTGCTAAGTTTAGAGAATGGTCTGAACAAGTTGGTAAATCTGAAGGGTTTAAAAAGTTTGTTCAGTATGTACAAGAGAATGGTCCAGTCATTATGGATCTAATCGGTAATATTGTAAGAGTATTGGTTGCGTTTGGTACTGCAATGGCGCCAATAGCAAGTGTGATATTAAAAGTAGTAACAGCATTAGCTGGTTTCATAGCTAAGTTGTTCGAAACACACCCCGCTATAGCTCGAATGATTGGTATAGGTATGATACTCGGTGGTATGTTGTGGGCTTTATTAGCTCCAATCATCGCAGTAGGTACATTATTAGAAACATTCTTTAGTAGTAGTCTATTCAAAGCTATGACTAAAATGTTAGCTTTTGCTAGAAACACTCAAATACTTAGAAGTGCATTAAACTTAGTGAAAATAGCTTTCAGACTACTTATGAGCCCTATTAGTACAATTATGCGTATCTTACCTATGTTAAGTGGTGCTTTCCAAGCATTAGGTGTAGCTATAGGTGCGATTTCATGGCCTGTATTAGCTATTATAGGTGTTATTGTTGCTTTAATAGGTATTATTGTTTGGTTATGGAAAACAAATGAAGGCTTTAGAAGTGCATGTATTAACGCTTGGAATACGATAAAAGAAACCATTGGTGGTGCAGTTACAGCTGTTATTAACTGGTTTAATCAGTTCAGAGCGTCTATACAACAAACATTACAACCTATTATTCCTATCTTACAAATGTTAGGGCAAGTTGCTAACCAAGTTCTTGGCTTCTTATTCATCAGCCTTATCAATGGTTTAGTAACTGCTTTCCAATCTCTTTGGACTGTGGTTTCAGTAGTATTCACTGCGATAGGTGGAATACTACAAGCTGCTACGCAATTGATTTTCGGTTTGTTTACTGCATTAATACAGCTTCTTACCGGAGATTTTTCTGGCGCTTGGCAAACTTTACAAACTACGATTTCTAATGTAATGAGTACGATTTGGAATACCATATTGTCAATTTGGGGCCAAATTTCTAACTTCATATTCAATGTTTTGAACAGAATACTTGGTACTAATATTACAAGTTGGAACCAAATTTGGTCTGCGATTTCAGGTGCAGTTACTAGAATATGGAATACAGTATCAAGTTGGTTTTCACGTGTAGTTTCAACTGTTGCTCAAAAAATGATGCAAGCATTAAGTCGCATCATTTCTGGTGGTGCTCGTTGGGTTTCAAGTATCATTTCTGCGATGAGTAGATTTGTTCAAGGTGTGGTTAGTGGTTTTGTTAGAGTTGTATCACAAGTGGCTTCTGGTATGGGTAGAGCTGTTTCCAAAGTCAGAAGTTTCTTCGGAAAAATGGTATCTGCAGGATTGCATATTGCTTCAGGTATTGCACGAGGTATTGCAAATGGCGCAAGTAGAGTTATAAATGCTGCCGCAAACATTGCTAAAAAAGCAGTTAGTGCAGCTAAAAACGTACTAGGTATTCACTCACCTTCACGTGTATTCAGAGGTATAGGCGGATATATTTCTCAAGGTTTAGGTATTGGTATTATGGAACAAAGCAATAGTGCTATTAATGCCAGTCGTCGTTTAGCGAAAGATGTAACTAACGCATTTAGCCCTGATTTAAACACTGATTTAACATCAGACTTAACAGGTGGATTAAATAGCGATGTGAATGCGCATATGAGCAAAGATGTACGTCATAGCATGCAAGAGAACAATAAACCTATCGTTAACGTGACTGTTCGCAATGAGTCAGATATACCAGCTATTAAATCTTACATTGAAGATTCCAACTCAAAAGACGCAAGTTTCGGATTATTTTAAAGGAGTGATTGTTAATTGATATTACATGATGTTGAAGTTTACAAAAATAAAGAACGTTTGCGTATTAGTAACAATCGCTTTACTGGTACTGCGTTGAGAGTTGTTTCTTACGATGTTAAAGGTGCAGGATATGACCGAAAGTTTGATGACATTGATCGTGTAAACGGTAGATTCCATAACGCTACTAAAGAAGAAAAGAAAAGTATATCTATGACGGTTAGGTACGATGTAGAAAAGATAGCTTACGCTTCTCATTTAAAAGCGAACATACAAGCTATGCTAAGAGGTCATTTTTATCTTAGAGAATTAGCAGCGTCTGAAAGTGAAATTAAATTCGAGAATATATTCGAACCTAAGGAACAATCTTTTGAACTAGAATATGTTGACGGCAGGCAGATACTTGTTGGCTTAGTTAACGAAGTGTCATTCGATACTACTAAAACGTCAGGTGAATTCACACTAGATTTCGAAACGATTGAATTACCATACTTTGAGAGTATTGGGTATAGTACAGATTTAGAAAAAGAGAGTGGTAATTTGAATAAATGGGGTATTCCAGACAAAAACCCGTTCAACACATCTCATAAAGAACGTAGATACACATTCTATGACACTAAAGTGGGCGATGTATATTACGGTGGTACAGCTGAAATTAACCAATTCAACCAAGATAGTGTTGTAGAAATGACACTTGGAGAAAATGTCAGTAAAAATGATAGCGATGGTTTTAACTTCTATATGACACATAGTGACATTATGAAAATAAGTGGATTAGAATTGAGAGCCGGTGACGTTATCAAATTTGACGGCATTCATGTATATCGTAATAACTTACGTATTGATGATTACAACAAGACGAAGCAACAACCTGTGTTAATGCCTGGTTGGAATACTTTCCATACTACTAAGAAGCTTCAAAAAATCACGTTTAAACATAAAAGATATTACTTGTAAGGAGGTTGCTTAATTGCCAATATTATTAAAAACGTTACAGGGCATTGGGCAATCCCTACCTGTAGAAACAAAATTAAACGAGAAATTAAATGAAGATGGCTCCTTAGAAATAGAAATGGTAGAAAACAAAGCTACATTTGACGCTATAGGGGCTATTACTAAAATGTGGACGATTACAGGCGTTGGTGGTGCTGATGACCTGAACGAATACCGTATCGTTATGTTAGACAAAACAACTGTAGGCCAAAAGGAAAAGTTAACAATCAAAGCGCGTCCTGTCGAATTAGATGATCTAAACAATTTAAGAGTATACGAAGTATATAACGGTAGTTTTACAGGAAAAAGCTACTTCGATTTAGTTTTTAAAGATACCGGTTATAAGTATGAATTACACGCTAAGGTTTCATCTTCCAAATTTGAAAATCTAGGTAACCACGATACCAATTTAGAATTATTCAAAAAAGGTTTGGAAAGATATAACTTAGAATATGAATATAACGCCAAAACAAAGACGTTTCACTTATATGATATTGTTCAAAGAAAAGCTAACTATTACATTAAAGCAGGTGTTAACGCGAATAATGTAAAAGTCCAAGAAGATGCTTCTAAGTGTTACACATACATTAGAGGTTATGGTGGCTTTGATGAGCAACAAACTTTCAACGAAGCTAGCTTGCAATATGAGTATACACACCCCTTAGCTGACTTAATAGGCAAACGCCATGCACCACCTGTTGTAGATGGACGCATAACTAAAGGGGATACACTGAAAAAAGCTATGGAGTTAGTTATACAAGAAAGTTTAAAAACGTCTGTAACACTAGACTTCATTTCTTTACAAAAACATTTTAAAGAAGCAGTACCTAGAGTTGGAGATATTGTGAATGTAATCGATGACTTAATAGGGCTAAATGAGTTTGTTAGAATTATCGAAATTACTACACAACGAGATATTAACAACAAAATTATCAAACAAGACGTAGTGCTTGGGGAATTCAGATTACAAGATAGATACATGAAAGCAGTAAATACTGCAGCAAATTATGTTAAAGCTATTAAGTCTAACAAATCTGATCCAGCTAAAGACTTAAGGATGATTCAAGCTCAAAACAACGCAAATACTAAGACTGCACAAGATTTGCAGAAGAAAACCGATGAAATAAAAAGAAGGTTAGAAAACGCGCATGCTAAGAGTGTTACAACTGAAAACGGTACTATTGTTCACGACTTTACACCTAAGTCTAAGATTAGGAAAGTTAAAACAATAGGTACTATTGGAGATTCTGTAGCTAAAGGTACTGGCGCTAAAACTAACTTTACGCAAATGTTAGCTAAGAAGATAAAGGCTAAATCAACAAACTTAGCTGTTAGTGGTGCGACAATGAGTACAAACAAAGATAATAGCATTTATGAACAAGCAACCAAAATTAAAGCTGATTTAATCATTGTGCAAGGTACAGATGATGATTGGACTAATGATATTAATATAGGCACTGATAAAACGGATACTAAAACGTTTTACGGTGCCTTTTATAGTGCTATCACTAAAATCAAGAGTAATAACCCTAACTCTAAAATAATTGTTATGACACCTACTAAACAATGTTATATAAAAGACGGCAAAACCGTAAGAAAAGACACTACTAAGAACGATTTAGGTCATACTTTAGCTGATTATGTAGATGTTCAAATAGACGCTTGTAACGAACTGGATATACCTGTGTATGACGCTTATCATTCAACACAATTCAAACCCAATATACCTTCGTACAGAAAATCGAGTATGCCTGACGGGGTACACCCTAATGAAAAAGGGCACGAGGTCATTATGTATGAATTGATTAAAAACTTTTATGGTTTTTATGGCTAAGGAGGTCAAAAAATTTGAAATTAGATAACTTAATTACGAAACTTCACTCGTACTTTAGTCAAAAGTTTGTAAGTCAACTAGAAAATAACTTTGAACAAATAAAATACTGGACTAATAAAAGTGATGATACTTTTAATGAACATTTAACCACTCAAAAAAATGCGCATACAACCGATCAAATCAAACACAAAACTACAAAAGGTAAAGATGTCGTATTATCTAATCATGAAAATTATCAAGATGAACTTATTGAACGTCTTGTGTTAGGACATAATGGAGATGGAATACAAGAATTAAGAGCAAGTCACACTTCAATGGACGCTCAAAGTTTCGATTCTTTACACCAACGTCTATATCACGACTTTTTAAGAGAAAGCAACGCTAGAGAAGAACTAAGAGCCGACTTAACTAAGAAAATACAACGTATTGTTAATGTTGATGATTTTGGAGGAGATCCAACAGGACAAAAAGACAGTACAAAGGCATTTCAGGACGCATTAGGTAACGGTAATGTACAGGTAACTATGAGTGGTGGTACTTACCTTACAACAGGTATTAAAATGCCTAACAACTCTCGTTTGGTAGGACAAGGTAAAGACATTACTACAATTAAGTTTATGGACGAAACACCTGCAGAAAATATTGGTATCACTAACTTAAAAATGAGTGGTGGAGCTAAAAACATTTCATTAGAAAGTTTTTCGTTCAATGGGAATAAGTTTAGACAAAATAAAACACTTAAAGCTACCGGTGGTTCTCGTTCATCTAACATTAGATTTGCGGGTGTAACTAATGGATATATCTATAACGTTAAATCATATGACGCTTTACTACACTGTATCGATGTAACATATGCAAATGACAATTATTACTACGAAGGCGATGGGAATCGTGTCCCTTATTCATTAGAAAGCAAACACATATTTATCGATAATTGTGAGGTATATGGTTGCGGAGATGACGGTATCACTACCCACCATTCTCGTTACATCACAATTTCAAATTCCTATGCACACACTCCAACTGGTGGAAGCAATAATAACGGTATAGAAATTGATGATGGCTCACAATATGTATTCTTATCAAACAATAGAACCAAAGGTAACTTCGGTGGTTTAGAGATCAAAGCGCACTCAAATGCAAATGCAGCAAGTGGTGTGTTCGTTAACGGTCACGTATCAATCGAAGATACAAGAGCTTACAACATTCGACACATCGGCCACCATAGAGCTAAAACAGACAATAAAAGTTTAACTGCATTTGATGTAGTGTTAAATAATTGTCTGGCTTTAAACCCTAAATACAATGGTGTGTATCCAGGTTCAACACCTAGAGCGTTATTAATCAGTGCTTATAAAAATGTATCAGTCAATAATTTCACTGCAATTGGTGATGATGATTTTGGAAAACTAGAAGGTGGAAAACTAGATACGAAGCAACCTGCAATCGCTATTCAATTTATGTCTGAAAATATTTTACTTAATAACATTAATGTACGTAACTTTAAAAATGCCGAAGTCGATATCAGGTTATTCGGCGGAGATAATAGACCGTCTAGAGTATCACTAAATAACATAAATATTTGGAATTCATCTAACAATATTGGTATCGGTGTTGGAAGTAAAATATACGACACTAAAATAACTAATTGTAACTTACACGGCAATGGTTCAGGTATAGGATTACGTTTGACAAATAACCACGCTATGATTAGCGGTGTCACAGCTGATAATTATTCAACTTCTGCATGGATAGCAGGAGAAAAGTACGACACACCACCTACAGTAGGAAAAGGAGGTGCTAGTATAGCGTCTACCGGCAGTGCTGGTGTAGCAAACGCTAGTGCAGTTATTGCGTCAACAGGAGGTTCAAAAGCATACAGTAATCGTAGCTTTGTATTAGGTTCTGGTGCTAACTCCAAATCTTATGGATCACGTAGTGGTATTATCAACTCGTTAAATTCAGAAACAGACAAGTCAGGGCACACTCAATTAATTCTTAATAGTAATCGTGTTAAGTCACCTGGCAACTATCATGTTGTCGCTGGATATGGTTCTAGTGGTAGTGCTTCTACATCTAACATTAAATTTGATTTAAGCACTTATTCAGGCAACTTGACTTTAGCAGGTCAACTTAAACAAGATAGTGCCGATATTGCAGAGTTATTCGAGTCGCAAAATGGATTAGCAATCGATTTAGGAACTATCGTTACATTAGACGGAGATAAGATAAGAAAAGCACAACCTAATGACACACCAATTGGCGTCATATCTGGAACTGCTGCATTGGTAGCGAATGAAAAAACGTTCCACCACAAAGATAGATTTCTTAAAAACGAATACGGTGTAACTATCACGAATAGAAAACAAGTTGAATTTGTAGATGATGAGGGCAACGTTTCATTTGAATGGCGTGATGTACCAGTAGAAAACCCTGATTACGACGATAGCATTAGTTACGAATCTCGTTCAGAAAGACCTGAATGGAATGTGGTCGGATTATTAGGTCAAATCTACACAAATATTGAAAAAGATGTTATACCAGGCGACTATATCAATGGTAGAGCAGGTGTAGGTTACAAAGATAATGTGAACGGTAAAGGCAGAGTCATGAAGATAACTTCTGAATACACTGAAGAACGTGGCTGTGCAATAGCATTAGTATTGTGGGGTGCTAAATAATGGAATTAGAAAAAGTAGGTAAACTTGATTTAAATGAAGAACCATATTTACAACCGATATCTAATAGAGGTATCGGTTTTTATAATCTCGATAAAAACACTGCTAAATTTCAATTTGTAGTACAAAAAGATAACAAACCTTTGCTAATTAGCGATAAGAATGTTAAAGGTTATGCTTTCTTTAAAGCTGCGAACGGAACAGAAGAAAAACGACCTAGTACATCGGGTGTATTAGACGTAGAATTCATTGATCCAATGAAAGGATTAATAGGTATTACGGTACCTCAATGGTTTCTGAAAAATGTTGTCGATTCTGAAGTGTTGGGTGAAATTTACTTATCACTCAATGATGTGAATAACGTAGGGAAAGACGACACTGTTGTGTTAGGTACTTTTAAATTCACGGTACGCGACAGTCTTATCAATCAAATAGAAAGCGACATTAAAGTATCTTATATTCGCATGTTTGATGATTTGCGTTCGGAATTAGAAAAGAAAGTGCAACAACTTAAGCAAGATATAGGCGATACACAAACGTTGATTGAAACTATAAGACAAACAGCTGAAGAGTACCTCATTAAAATAAATAAGGCTCAAGCAGACGCTCTTATTGCCATTACAGACGCATTATTGTCGTCTAACCAAAGCATCGAGTTAGAGAGAGAAGAAGCGTTAAGACAAATAGATGCTAAACGTGACGCTATCAAGACGGATTATAATTTAGCTTCAGATACATTCCAAAAAACTTATGATAGCAATGTGGACGCTTTTAATTCTAATGTGAATCAAGCTAACACAACAATTGATGAAAAACTACAAACATTTAATGAAACCCTTGAAAGAGATGGCTTTACTACTCCTGAATATGTAGAAAGTAAGTTTACAGAAAAGGATTGGCAAAAATTTAAATTAACAAATGATGATGGTACTAATTTTTATGATGCTAACCTACAAATAGATTTCGATAATAACGAACAATTAATGTCTTTACCGATAGGAACTAGATATGTTGTTCTTACTTTGAACAACCCAGCTGGAACAAATAATAATGGTTGGTTAACAAAGTACAAAAGAAATGGAGATGCTGTTCTAATACAATACCAACCTTACAATTCAACTGTAATCTACCAAAAAAGATTTTATAAGAGTTGGAGCGAATGGGAACGTGTCGGTTCAGATGTTGTAGATACTGGTTGGATTGATTTACAACTAGTGAACAGTGCGTCGCCTCATAATGACTTAGTTTCTAAAGGTGGATTTACTAGTGCGTACAGAACAATCACACAAAATGGAGTTACTAAGAAAATGTTACGCATTAATGCTACAACTATCAAACATGGACAGACTATTGCACTTTTACCTAAAGAATTCGTCAAAAACTTAATGTTTTTCTCAATAAGTACACCTAGAAACAAAAACAGCGGACGTATTTCGTTGAACACATCAGGAACAGTGAATTTTGACGCTACTGTAGATCCATCAGCGTGGACTGATACAGATTATATTTACGGTCAATATGAATGGACGGAGTGATGAAATGAAAGTAGTTTATTTATGGAAAAATGGACAAGCAATTATTGTTCACAAAAACGAAGAAGATGAATATGTTTATCCTGATGAAAAATGGACTGAGAACAAACCTCCTCAAGGTATTATCTTACCTTGCTATTATGACGGTAAACAATGGGTTGGACAAACCCAAGATGAGCTAGAAAAGATGTTGCCTGAAGTAGAAATTCCTGTTGATGACAAAGATATTGCTATAGCTAAATTAACTAGCTTAGTTGTCGATTTACAAGAAGAGGTTATGAGTTTGAAGCAGAACATCGCACTAATAACTGAAGAACAAGCAAATCAAAAATTGGAGGAGGCATAATATGGATAAAGTAGTAATCGATTTATATAAGAAAAAATTATACACTGACGAAACTTTCAAAAAGTTTGTTAGAGTTGGTTGGATTACTCCAGAGCAATTCAAAGAAACTACAGGTAAAGATTACGAACCGCAAGTTAAATAACTTGTGGTTTTTATTATAAGCAAAGTAGGTGTTTGTATGACAGAAAGTAGCCAAAGAGGAGATTATGAACGACGTATAAAAAGGTTGGAAGATAACGACGAAAAAATCTTCGACTCTTTGGAAAAGATTAAAGATGGACAACACAGTCAAAATTTGATTAATCAAAAAATGAATTTTACTTTAGATTCGATAAATAGAGAAAGGGAGTTAGAAAAAGAAAACAAAAAAGAAAGTAAAGAAGATATCAAAAAGATTAAATTCTGGGTGTTAGGACTTGTCGGTACGATTATTTCAACCTTAATCATAACGACTGTCAAAATGATATTTGGTCTTTAAAGGAGGTGAGTTACCATGTTCGGATTATTTTTAGGCGCAAGCTTTTGGGAGTGTTTCTGGTTTGGCAAATGTAAATAATTAAGAAACAAAGCCGGCTTTTTAGTCGGCTTTTTATTATCCCAGAAATGAGGTGGATATATGGGATTACCTAGTCCTAAAAGAAGAAAACCTACTGCTTCGGAAGTTGCAGCATGGGCAAAAAGAATGATTGGCAGAAGAGTTGATGTAGATGGTTATTATGGCGCCCAGTGTTGGGATCTACCAAACTACATTTTCAATAGATATTGGCATTTTAAAACAACAGGAAATGCGATTGCTATGGCATGGTACAGATACCCTAAAGGCTTCAAATTCTATAGGAACACTAGAAACTTTGTTCCGAAACCCGGAGATATGGCTGTATGGGGTACAGGTTCTTTTAATAATGGCACAGGACATACAGCTGTTGTAGTAGGTCCATCTAACAAGCGTTACTTCACCAGTGTGGATCAAAATTGGCGAAATGCAAACGGTTATACCGGTTCTCCCGGTTCGTTAGAAAAACACACATACTATGGTATAAGTGGGTTCGTCAGACCTCCCTACCACGCAGAAACTAAGAAACCATCGAAACCAAGTAGTACACCGTCCAAACCCTCTAATGAAAACACTCCTAAAAACACAAAAGAACAAACGAAACCTATAACTAAAGAGGTTACCAAAGTTTCCTATACATCGTTCGCATATGATTTAGACGATGATTTGGAATATATTTATCATTATATGGTTGAAGGGCAAAAGTTGATAGGGAAAGTAAAAGGTATATATATCAAAGAGAGTACACATATGCGTTCTGTTGAAGAATTGTATTTACAACGTAATAAATATGTGAATGAAGATGAATACCCTCATGTATATATTGACCGTGAGCGTGTATGGACACCTAGACCTGATTCAGAAGAAGCACCAGAACATCCAGGTTGGCTTGTTATGGAAGTTTGCGGAGGACAAACGGATAGTAAACGCCAATTCATGCTCAATCAAATCAGAGCGTTAATCTACGGCGTTTGGTTGCTAAGTTGGAGTAAGGTAAAACTTTCTGAATCGTCAATCAAAGCAGATCCTAACATATGGCGTTCTATGAAAGATTTAATCAATTACGACTTAATCAAAAATGGTATTCCTGATGAAAGCAAATATAAAGAAGTCGAAAAGAAAATTATCGGTTTATATTTGAAAAGAGATAAATTACTTACAGAAACAATTACTACAACAACTACAAAGACAACTATAAAGATTAAGCCTAAAACTTCGGTCGACAATCCTTCACAGAACGATAAGTCGACAGGCAAAAAGACAAATAGAACTTCAAATAAACCTCGTGTAGTTGTAGAGAAAAGTAAATATACTTTCCAGCAAGCGCTTAATGCACAAATGGCTCATGGCATGCCTCAAAAATCTTATAGTTGGGGTTGGGGTAATGCTTCTAGGTCACAAACAAGTAAGTATATGAATCCTAACACTATATGGAATAGTTCTGTACAAAGGTATCAAATGTTGGATTTAGGTAAGTATCAAGGTATATCAGTAAGTAAGTTGAATAAGATACTTAAAGGTAAAGGTACTTTATCTGGACAAGGTAAAGCTTTTGCAGACGGTTGTAAGAAGTACAATGTAAATGAAATTTACTTAATCGCTCACGCTTTCTTAGAAAGTGGATATGGCCGTAGTAACTTTGCTAGTGGACGTTATGGTATCTATAACTACTTTGGAATTGCAGCTTACGACAATAACCCTAACGCTTCTATAGCATACGCTAGACGTCAAGGCTGGACGAGTCCACGTAATGGTATTATAGGTGGCGCTAAGTTCGTTAGAAAACAATTTTTCAACAAAGGCAAAAACACATTATACAGAATGCGTTGGAACCCTAAAAAACCAGGTCGCATGCAATATGCTACTGCGATTGAGTGGTGTAATTTCCAAGCAACAACAATAAACAGTTTATACAAAAAAGTAGGATTAAAAGGTATGTATTATATCAGAGATAAATATAGATAAAAGGCTACTCACTGACGGTGGGTAGCCTTTAATAATTGAAGGGTGGTTTCTAATGTTAATAAATGTACTTAATTTAAATGACTCACAAGACGGTAATCGTATTAAACAAGGTGACTTATCACACATGCGTTACGTTCTAACAGATACTAACAAAGATGATTTAAATTTAGACGGATTACCTGCAAAAGTATTTTTGACAGATGAAACGGGTGTCAAATATATCTACGACACTACAGTTAGGCAATATGACAATGCCTATGTGTGTGATGTAGTTATCAATCAAATTATCCCTGCAAACACGTATTCATTAGAAATATGGGTGGATAACAAGTATGTATTCCCGTCTGACAATAAAGCAAAAATTCAAGTGACAGAGAGTGTGATTGGTAGACAATTAATCAACACACAAAACCATGATTTATGGCAAGAGATGATTGAATACGGTGTAAAAAACGGATTAATTAAGAACCAAACTGAAAGCGAAGAAAATTTTGTCATTGGAGAAAACGCACCGACTGACACAACTAAAATTTGGATTGACACTACTGGAGGTAATGAATAATGAAAGCTATACCTAAAATTTTTGACAAAGAAAAAGGGCAATGGATTGAGTTAATGGCTAAACCTATAGCAGAGGAAGTAGTTAAAATTATGAAAGAAGATTGGTTGTCTAATAAAAAAACGATTGATTATTGGTTGCTAAGCTATAAAGAACAAGGTATGGCTGAACCTATTCAAGTTGCTATATTTACTGATGGCAATGAAGTTGATGAAACATTAAAAAGTAATTTAGAGTGGAGTTTTAACGGTTATGTATCTAATCTACAAAACAAAAAACTCTTTAATTTACAGGGTTTTATAAACGATTGCTATAGTAGAAAAATAGAATTACCTAAACAATTCAAAGTCAACGCTACTGTAAATTTCGATAGTTTAGATGAGCCTATTTACTTACAGGAAATCGACAATATAACTACTAATGTTGATGTAATAGGTATGTTAGATGAATCTTCTAAAGGTTCGATTGAAGTTAAGTATATTTATAACGATCACCCTATAGAAGAGAAGAAATTAATAAAAGAGAACAAGTAATTTAAGTCAACGTTTTGCGTTGGCTTTTTAATTTATCTAAAAGGAGATATATGTATGAGAAATTTCTTAGGAATAAATTGGCACGTTAGATTTAATAACCCTATAGCTATTATTCAATTAATTGTAGGTGCATTTATGCCTATTCTTGTTTATTTAGGAATTGATTGGCATTCATTAACTACTTGGGGTGCTGTTGGAGAAGCTTTATTAAAATTTATTAGCAATCCAATTGCTGTAATTGGTGTGTTGGTAAGTCTATATATGTCGGCAGTAGACGGTACAAGTGCTGGTTTGTCCGATAGTTTAATGGCTCAAGAATATAAGAAACCTAATAAGGAATAGGAGGCCTATAAAATGGCAGAAAAATGGAATGGAGTACCAGTGCGTTACGATTTGTTGCCTATTGGAACACGTCGTAGTGGAGAAGCATTACACACTAAAAATGGAAAGCCTAGTTTTGCAGTTATTCATGATACTGGGAATCCAAATACTACTGCACAAGATAATGTGAATTATTATAAAAATACTTATAATATCGCTTGGAGTATGGTAGCGAGCGCTCATATTTTTGTTGATGACAAAGAAGCAATTATATGTATTCCAGTTACAGAGGTAGCATGGCATGTTATGTTGAATACTACTATAGATAATCAGTGGTATAATGCTGATGCTGACTATGCGGCATTTGGTGTAGAAGCATGTTACTTCACAGATAAGAAACGTAGTTTAAAGTCGTTAGATAACGCAGCGCGTATCATGGCTTATCTTACTAAATTTTGGAAGATTAACTATAAAAATGAAATGCCAGGTCATCAAGACATACAGTATGACAAGCAAGATCCTGGAAACTTATTAGAAGCTTGTGGCTTAGGTCGTAATACGAGTATCTTTGATGGGTATGTAGCTAAATATATTGACGGCGTTAAAGTTCCCAAAGTTAGCAAGAAGAAAGCCGGAAACAAAGGTAAAAACAAAGAAAAACCTAAATCTAAGCCATCAACAAAAGATTACCAAAGTGCAATCAATTATATGTATAGCTTGAAAGGTAAGTTTGTTGACTTTGATAATCGTTGGGCATATCAATGTATGGACTTAGCAGTTGATTACGTATATCACATAACTAATGGTAAAGTTAGAATGTGGGGTAATGCGAAAGATAGTATCCTCAATATATTCCCTAAAGGTTGGAAGATTGTCAAAAATACACCGGATTATGTACCACCAGTTGGAGCAATTGGTGTATGTACGTATGGTATATACCAAAGATACGGTCACATCTATTTAGTTTGGGATAATAGTGGAGGAACTAACACACAAACTGTATTAGAACAAAACTTTGATGGTAACGCAGATACACCTGCAAAACTACGTGTTGATAATTTTTATGGAACAACGCATTACATTGTGCCATCATTTGTTGATGAAGATTATGATGTAAACAAAATCAAAACAGTTACAACTCGCAAGGCTACAAATAAATATAATGGTAAACGAGTACCTAAAAACTTAGTATGGAGTAAAACGCCTCATTACATTGCAAAAGCAGACAGTGCAGGTGTCACTATCTGCAAAGATGTTAAAAACGGATATATGAAGAAAACTAATCTAGTATACAAAGCAGGTTATAGTCCGTTTTACGTATATGAAGTACGTGAAGGTTGGGCGCGTGTTTATTCTGAAAGTAGTAATTACTGGGTATGGCATGAGCGTTTGATCATCACTAAAGAATATAAACACAATGAAACAAGAGATGGCAAAAAAGCAAGTAAGCAAACAAAAGAAATGAAAAAAATAGCAAAGAAATCTAAAAATAAGCTTTCTATAGGTCAAATACCACCTAAAAAATTAGGTTGGCAACGCAAAAAATACTTTGCAGCACGCGCAGATAGCTTTGGCGCAACTATACTTAATAGACATGGCGGTAAAGGTAATTATTCATGGAATATGACTAATATAACATATGGTAAAGGTCAATTATTCTATGTTTACGAGATTATCGACGGTTGGTGTCGTGTACACGGTCCTAGTGATAACTACTGGGTATGGCACGAAAGACTTAGAATTACAAAAGTATATTAAATTATGTGGTATAATACAGGTACCACGTCATTATACAAGGGTAGTCGCTATGGCTACCCTCTTTTTTATTGTAAAATAATCTTTGTTCCCAATTTTAAATTGATACTATATTCTAAACCACGTTCATTTGAGCGTGGTTGTTTTTTAATTTCAAACGCCTCGAATTCGACACGGATAATCTAACCCCATCGAATTCGACGGGTTAAACAAACAAATATACGGAAGTATACACATTAAATATTAATGCATGTACCACCATACATCTTTGTTGATTGTTCTACCACTGCAACCT
>OBWX01000072.1_pt1 | contig 52660 bp, 39 predicted proteins | sample 1476571 | NCBI WGS metagenome assembly OBWX01 (sample SAMEA2580139, study PRJEB22360) | human gut metagenome | biome: human gut; feature: human-associated habitat; material: faeces | place: Denmark | collected 2008/2010 | reverse complement strand
GCCATGAATGTACGCAGCCAGTCAGAATATTAAGGTGCGGATTTCAGTTCACTTGCCAGCCCAGTGATACAGGACAGTAATGACCAACAATTTGGTATTGATACAACAAGCTGCGGCCCCGGTTCGTGGGGGAGATGAAACGAAGGTAGCTGAAGTTACTGAAATGAAGAATTCAGAGAGACTGAATGATATGCCTCACCTTTAGTGAATAGTGTAAAACGGGAGACTCTCACCCGGGATTATCCACTCATGCTCAATGTATAATTTTCGTGCCCCTCACAGGTAAGAGCCGGATACATTCGTTGTGTATGCTGCAGAATTGGTAACCGGGGCCCTGCAGTCTTTAACTCCGAGTCTTGTGCTGCTCATTTGCCACAAAATCCTGGTACGCCAGCTCAATCATTTCATTCAACAGTTTTTTTGGGGGGCACCACGACTTCGGGCAATACTTTCAGGCTGTTTGTGGATTTTTCCGGACAGTTTCAGCGGAACGGAACCATCAGCACGTTCATCACGCCTTTTTTGTTGCTCCCGGGCACTTTTCAGTTCATCCACAATATAGCTGCTCTTCTCGCATTTTTGCCGATTTTAAAAATGCGAACAAAACATCCGTACATGATGTACAGATTAAACTGCCAGGGACTGGTGTCAGAAAGCCTCCGGTTAGCCTGCTCTTTCCGGAATGTGCCGGTTATGAAAAACCGGAAATTCAGTCTCTGTTGTAAGATGTACCCTCTGATACTACGTTTTCGTTTTCTCTGTGTATTTAACTCACTGTATTTATTGTCTTTTTAAGCCTGACTGATATTCTCCGGTCATAGTGTGCTGGATAGACATCCCGTAACCTTCTCATTTTTATATAAAAATACCTGCACTGTCTTCAGCGCATCTGTCTCCTTTAAGTAAAAAATGTTTTCACGTATTGCTGTAAATTCATTTTAAATCAGTATGTTATCCTGATATTGCTGTCTCCTGGTTTGATGCGTAATCGTTCTGCCTTTCTGGATGATTCTGGTGCTTCCGGGTGCATTCTCCTCTGCACATGCAACAGTTCGTCATCGCCACGTGCCCAAAAAGCATATAAAAACGAATCGAATCTGATCGTTTTTTCAATCGTTTTTCACAGGAATTTCGTAGGGTGTTCTCCGCTATAGCCTCCATATTTGCTGTCTTTTTCTTCATAAATCGTATGCAATATAACCAGTCTGTCAAGACATCTTCCCTGCTGTTGAGGTGACGATCTCATTTCTGGTCTTTTCCGGGAGAGAGACGGTCAGATGAGCGAGCCGGATTTACTGCCAGAGGTACTCCCCGCGGCAGAAAATAGTGCTCCTGTTTCCGCAATCCGGGATCGGCAACGTCCCATGGTTAATGCCACTTGCAGCGTCAGGCACTGCAGGTTTACGTCGTGATCTGATTTCTTCTGCACTTATCCCGATCACGGAAGTTCCCCCTGCGCAGACATCGGTTCCTGCCGACATTTCACAATACCGCCAGGCTGTCATGCAGTAACACCCGCAATGCGGTCTGCGGTTTTAAGCGCACTCTCCTGTTTTCAGTGCACCGATAAGCGTTATAGAAAGTCTGGGGTGAGTTACTGAATGTCTGTTAAGTGGTGCCGTGGGTGGAGACTGCTTACTTTTCCACAGCAACTGCAGTCATTCAGGATGCTCAGGAGAGAATATGTCAACGCCACGAGCCGGGCCATTTTCATGCCAGCCAGTATATTTTCTACACTGATGCAGTCTGATTTTCACCATTCCATCCTCACTGATTGTCGTGTTGTTTTGGGTCATCACCACAGCTTTCCGTTTCTCTTTTAATCGGTAACGCTCTCCTTTGATATTCAGCGTGGTTGAGTGATGCAGCAGTCAATCCAGGAGCGCTGTTGTCCGGCAACCACCATATCAACTTCTTCCCGGCGTGCCGGCGCTGGTATCCAGGCCGGGTTTCGAAGCGAAGCGTTCCTGACGGACTCATTGACATCCGGGCCGGATGTAGTCATGCAGCATGGAACGTCCGCCCGTATACACTGACGGCGTCCGGCCGTGTACAGAGATCGGTAAAATTCGTTACTACAACTGTTCCTGAATATCTGACGAAGAAACATTCAGCCATAACATCCGGCCGTGTACATCTCTTTTGCGGTGCAGGGAGTGCTGTCGCCATGTACTTATTGTCACCAGGGTGAGGCATGTACCGCAGCATGCCAGCTCAGCAATGACAGGATGCCCTTAAGACATCCGTCATGGCTCAGTATGATGACGACGAACACGCTCTGCAGGTGAGCATGCAGGGCCGGGGGTATCATCATTTCCGTATTTTGCCGCACCTTCCGGAAACAACCGGCATCAGTTACGGTTACCGTCAACCGTTGTGCGGTATGCCAGGAGCACGTACTGATCCATCAGATCCGTCAGTGCTGCGTTCTGCTTCTGACGGTCGATGATCCATTCCCCCAGCTCTTTTTCTGATTTCCGTTTCAGGTTCTCCGTCCAGTCGTCAAGGCTGTTTCCGGTCATTAAATCAAGCCAGCAAAGCCAGACCAGTTTGAGGCGCAACTCCGTGCCACCAAACTGACGGAAGAGGCTGATCAGTTTATTTGCCAGAGAACGCTGCCTCAGACGTTCACATTCAGACAGCAGAATCCCTTCCAGCATCGGATGATGAACCAGCAGATGTTCGCTGGTGCATAAGTTCACCACCAGATCATCATCCAGGGGCGGCGTGGCCCGTTTGTCAGAGCCATAAATCAGCCGGTGCAGACTCCGGGGTACGATGGCAATCTTCGGTTTTTCACCATTGAATGACACCCACCCGGGCGTCAGATTCTGGAAGTAGTGGATATTCGGATGACACACGCCCCAGGATACGGCGTGCCGGGTGAAGCCGGTCAGCCATTTCTGGTAGCTTTCGTGGAGCAGCTCGTAACGGGTCTGATACTGTGGTTTCATTTTCATATTCCTCACGGGGGATAACAGGCAGCAGAGTGCCGCCGGCAGGCCGGAGATTGCGTCTGCTGTGGGCGAAGGGCCAGTGGTTAAAAATTATGGACGGGACTGTGCAATACGCGCCTGCAGCCAGGCTTCCACTTCACTTTTCAGCCAGCGGGAGCTGCGGCCGAGTTTGATGGGTGCCGGAAAGGCCCCATCCTTGATGAGCTTGTAAAACCACTTATCGGTCAGGCCGGTCAGCTGAGTGATAAACGTCATATCGACCATCTGGTCATCCATCAGCGAAACTGGGGTGGTCATAAAAATCTCCTCCGGATGTTGTTAATCTCAGCCGGCGTTGATGATGAAAACAACGCACCACCTTCACCGGCATAACAACCGGGGAGAAACGTAAAAAATCAGTAGGGGAATATTCCTGCCAGGAGAGAAACTGTTGTGTACAGGCAATACAGGTTGTCTGTTTTGTCAGTGAAGCCGGTATAAACGGAAGATGATTTTGTGTTGCCGGAATATGGGATGGCGTTTTGCCGTGACGGGATCAGTATTTTCAGTGATGATTATTACTGTGCAGGGGAGTACCGGAGATAAACCACGCCCTGTACCTGCCAGAGCGGAGGTTTGTATTTACTGAACGGAAGATAAAGCGAGGTAAACACTGTTGCGGTGAGCGGAGAAGACTGAGATTATTCTCTGTAATTACAAACAACAGTGATCTGATCCGGTTTTTTTACCGTTACGGGTTTCCGGGGATCAATTTTATAGACCGGGGTAATGACCACGCCGGAATTTATGGAGAAAAGCGGGATCCAGCAATAAACGTCCGGATATTTCTGTGTCTCCGGAATACCTTTTGCGCCAGAGGCCATCAGATCTTTAACGCTCACGAAAAATGACTGCCGCAGATCAAAAAAGTACTCGTCATATATCACGTCTTTTGCCAGCAGGATGACTGCATTACCAACAGCCGCTTTTACAGGTGTCCCACCGGATGGATTATCGTGATTGTATATTGTTCTTTCAATATAAATAAAACAGGCATATTTTGCCTTCTCCCCGGACAGTTGCATCTGGTATTCGCAAATGTCTTTGATACGCCGGCTTTCAACCCGTCCAATCATCTTATCCCGGCGATAGTGTCTTTTATGTTTCAGCGCGTACAGAACACCATTTGAACTGTCAAACTCCAGGATTCTTTTGGTGAAAAGTTTGTTTTCCCAGATCTCCAGACAATACTTCTCTGCACTGACGACATTGCGTTTGTGAGGAAGATCCCGTTGATACACTCCATTTAATAAGCGTGACTGCAGTTTGCCTGCAAGTTGATAATAACAGTTAATATCGTTAAGGACAGGTGCTGTGGCGCTGAGTAATGCGTCGATTACCTTAGAGCGCGAAAGTTTGTGGGTATGACAGTACTCATCCACAATTCGCAGCGTCTCATCACTGGTCATATTGAAAGTTATACGTGTTGTCATGATGAAATTTTCTGTTAATCATACTGGTTGATATGCATAACATTTCATAAAAAATACTTTTAATTCATATAATTGATTTTTTGACTGGTTTTATCCTCGTGTGGTGGAAAGTAGTGTTACTGCCACTGTAGTCAGCATAACTCTATCACACAGAACCACCGAAAATGAAGCATTGCTCAGGGGGGAAGCTGCCACTCGTACGAGTTTTCTGAGCAATGATAACCAGTATTTTTCGTTTTGGGCGATTTGTTTATCGTTACAGCTAAAAACAGTTCATGTACCATTAAAAAATAATAAAGGTTAATTAGTATTATTTATAGAAGTATGTTTATGTAATTCTACCGTGTAAATGAACTCTGTCATTGTACCTTGTAATTCTATCCTGTAATTCTACCTCGTAAATACACCTTGTAACCAAGTCCTGCAGAAGTCTGTCTCATCGAACAATATTCCTGTGCAGCGATATTCTCTGTAGTAGTACTTGTAACTCTGCCCTTAACTCTCTCTTCAGTAATGTAGTCCCGCCACACCTGAATATAAATCTGTAATGTTCACACACTGACTGTAACGTGCTTTGTTAAGTAATGTCTGCTATTTTTTTCTGTTATTTTTCCTGTTGTTTTCTGTATTTTGTTGTATGGTGTAATAACTATTCTGAACCCGTCATCACCTTTATAGCTAAGAGTATGACTTCGCCAGTGTTGATACTGTGGATAACGGTGATTAAGGAATTACTGTTAATGATCTGTTCCTGCAGCTCACCTGATGAGTTTTGGTAGTAATACGTAAAAGAGTATGCCTCATGTCATTAAAAAGTCTTCCGGAGTGTTGTTTAACCCTGTACCTCTATTACTCATGTAGTACGTTGCGGAAAGCTACGTTAATTGTAATATCTGGTTATGGCGTTATGCCTTCAGTATTAAAAACATCTTTTACCGGAGAAACAGGGAAGTGGAAAGGCTTTCGGGATAACGTCAGGCCATTATGACGATATTACGTTAATCACAGTACAAGATAACGAGAGGGTAATGGAATTTTAAACCAGAGTAGTTCCACTGTTGTTCACTGGAAAAAGTGATTTCCCACGCGCGTTATAAGCTTACTCCAGAGGAGATGGAAGCCTTCAACTCTGCGGTCGATCACCGGCTGGCAGAACTGACCATGAACAAACTTTACGATCGTGTTCCCGCTTCAGTCTGGAAATATGTTACCTGATAAATGTTTCTGATGAAGTACAGTCGTCACAATGACATCACTTCAGATATTATCTGCGCTGTGATTGACTGTCACGTATGCCGTTCTCTGTATGGTTCTGATACCCGGGTGTGGTCCCACTTTCTCTGTGGCGCCCGGGGAGTTGTGAACCTGCACGTCTTCGTGTGATAACGTTTTCTTCAAAAATTACGCCAGCGCTTCTTCCTGTGTTACAGAACACGAGGAAGAAACATGAAGACTTACAACACCAATCCCGGTTACGAAATGGATCCCCAGCTCCTGACACACTTTAACCAGCATCTGGATTCATTATTCGGGGTATATTCGAAACTGTTACCGTTCAGAATGGATTTTGCTTACCGAAAAAACACCCTCAGCTACAGGTGTGCCTGCAGGTACGCCATGTGTGCGGAGATACTGCGACTGATTAACGAAGTGGGAGAGAAACTGGTCGGGTATGCCTGGGTAATGGAATATACGGAACGTAAAGGGCTTCACATTCATTTTGTGGGCTATCTGAACGGTCAGAGCCACAGGAGTTCGTATCTGGTATCCAGATTGATGGGAGATATCTGGAGGCGGGTTACCGGGGGGGATGGTTACTACCACTGGTGCCGGTTTAATAAAAATTATCCGGTAAACATTAACCACGTCATTCACTATTCAGATCACAAAGCGGTGAATGCCTTACGCTATGCCCTCAGCTACCTGGCCAAACGAGAACAGAAAGAATGTGGCATCATCCTGAAATGCAGCGGGCTTCCTGAAAAAAGTAACCGGGGTCGACCGCGACTGGGCAGCACCCTGCCGGAGACTTATTCTCTGGTGTAAGACCCTGAACGACAACTACGGGCTGGCGCTAATTGTTACGGTCGGTTCCGGAGGCCACTTCAGGGACTCTGCGCATTTTTTACGACATGGCTATTCCGTATGAACCATACGGAGATTTAACCATGGCACATTCTTTACCATTCCTTCCGGCAACCGATACAGCGCATCCCCCGATGTCCATCCCTGCCTACTGACAGTTTTTTACGCCGGTGGGCCATTGTGTGACAACCACAGTGCTGTAACAGCAACCAGCCTGCTTTACCCAAACTCCAGTCCAGATTTTAACTGAACCGCCATTCACCCCCTGACCACACTGCCCGTACCGGGACAGCTGTTGCCTGCGTGTCGTCTGGCGGCTGAGGAATATGACGATGTACGCAAAATCCTTTATTGCATTTGATGGCAACGGGCGTCTGACGGGTGCCCGTACCGCACAGACTGCACCTTACGATCGCTACACTTGCCACCTTTGCGGCAGTGCGCTCAGATACCACCCGCAATACGACACTGAGCGTCCCTGGTTTGAACACACTGACGACGGGCTGACGGAGCACGGTCAGCAGTGCCCTTATGTCAGACCGGAACGCAGGGAGATACAACTGATTAAGCGTCTGCAGCAATTCGTACCGGATGCCTTACCCGTGGTGCGTAAAGCCAGCCGGCACTGCAGACAATGTCATCACGATTATTATGGGGAGCGGTACTGCACGCACTGCCATACCGGGCACTTCAGTGAGGAGGGGGTGGCAGAATGAACGGTATAAAAACGGGGCTGGGGATCACGCCGGGTGAACACATAATCAGTGCTGATTCTGCACTCAGCAGAAATATCCGGCAGTGTTTCTGCCTTTCCTGTCATGGCCGGTTGATTTTGCAGACAGATGCTCAGGGGGCATGGTTTGAGCATGATTTATATGCCCTGAGCGAGCAACAGAAGGCAGCCTGCGTGGTGCTGAATCCGGAAAAGTCCCACCCTTACATTGAGGATATGGAGATGTTTTTATCGCCATTACCGGTCGTGCTGGAGTGGCATTGTATGATGTGTGAGCAGTTTTTTCATGGGAAGAAATTCTGTGAGGCCTGTGGTACGGGGATTTATTGCAGAGCGGTATGTACGAAGTCTGTTTACAGCTACCAGCCAGACTTGTTTCAGGACTGCGGAGGTGCGAGTACTTAATCCGAAATGCCCGACCTGCTCAGGGCGTTCAGAGGTATCGGAACCTGCATTTTATCTGGTGTTTCGCACCCACCCCGTTCGTGACACAAAGGCGCGACACCGGATATCCGCAGTCCTGCTTACCTGAATAAAACCCGGGGTATTGATTGTGTACTGTGGTGCGAAATCGCACCGTGATCGCGGATTCGCCGAATCCGCACTGTGGTGTCAACCAACCATACGCGAGAGTCCTCTCCGTATTTATCAGTGCCTCAGGACGATTTCTGCATAGTTAATCCAGGGGGCTGCATTGTTTATTTCCCTGCTAATGGACGTGACATCCAGGATATTCATGATCCTGATTTCCCTGAGCAGTATCAGCGCTTATTGGAGCGTCTGGATTATCAGACGATGCCCGGTACTAAAGCATCAGGCCAGCGTAACTCTGGCTACAGCGGTTTTTGACCTGTTGTAACTGTAAGGTGATTTATTATGTATACAGAATCAAATGTTAAGCTTTCCTGTAACGCCCTCTGGCAAAAGTGTGTCCTTGCAACTCTGTATCGGGCTGCAGCCACACATCCTGAAATTAAATTATTACAATTTAAATTAATACCAGGGCAGGGTATTAATAAGGCCATTCCCTCTCTGATGGCTGATTTTACTGGTGAACTGCATAGACTCATTTCTGAATATTTGCAGTGTAAGCGACGTAAAGATCAATCTGTTGAGCCCACCCCTTTATATTATCTCTGGAGTAGGGAAGCTGTGGCTAACGATACCACTCCTTATCTTATGGTGCTGCTACTTAATAACGATGTCTGGTGTAAGAGTCGTGAGGTGGTGGTTCTCAGAAATCTGATTGAGCAGGCGTGGGGAAAAGTATTGGGTGAAGATAACTCCATTACACATCTGGTTGTGTATCCTGAAGTGCTGTCGTTGGTATTTGATGCAGCTAACACATACAACGCTGAGCCTGGTGTACTGGAACAGACGGCCCGGGCTTACATTGAATCACATGGTACCATTGAACGTCATCTTGGGTGTAGTGACTTTTAACGTCAGGTGACGCATTGTCACTTCTGACCTGCTACCTGTACGCCGGAATATAATGGTCAGAGAGGCATATTTCGACGCCCCTAATCTGGGGCGTTTGATTCAGGATGTCTGGAATAATCCGGGCTTTGTGTCACCGGGCGCATCAAAGCAGTACCACCCGGGATGTGGCGCTGGATCGTCATTTACCGGACTGCGAAGACATACTTAAAGAGGTGATATGGGCGTTCAGTGATTTTGTCCGCGATCATCGAGGTGTGTATGATCCGGAAGCCCGTTACCTCGCCGGTAATCCCTGGTATCCCGTAACAGGCCAGTTCTGAAAGCACAGCTCAGCAGATTCCCCGCATTCGCACAATCTTCATAAATCTCACAGGGGACATTCTGACCGTGTTGACTACAACAAGCCACGACAGCGTATTTCTGCGTGCCGATAATTCCCTGATCGACATGAACTATATCACCAGTTTCACCGGTATGACTGACAAATGGTTTTACAAGTTGATCAGTGAAGGCCATTTCCCTAAACCCATCAAACTGGGGCGCAGCAGCCGCTGGTACAAAAGAGAAGTGGAGCAGTGGAAGTGAAGTAGAGCAGTGGATGTAGCAACGAATCGAGTGATCAAGGGGGGGGCTGCAGTATTGTTCAGGATTAGTATTATCAGTTGACGCTATAGAAATAATAGAAAAATAAAATAACTTGAGTGAATTTAATGAAGTCGTAGAGGTTCTAATTAGTATACCTCTGGTAAAACTATATTGTTTGGTAAAAGAAAGGTCTGCTGAAACGTTTAATTTCCATTACAACAGTAAACTTATACTCAGATTATGTAATATCGACATTTGAGATAAATTGTGAAGATAAAAGAGAAGCCATATTTATTATATATGGCTTCTCATAATAACTCATCTATCTAATAAATTTTTAACGTAATTAACCAATTCTTTATCTTTACTATTATTAAAGAAGCATTTCTGGAATTTTTCGCCACCAAGAGCTTGTTTAAGTAACTCCGGATCGATGGCCTGGAGAGCATCCATGAGTGGCTTACTAACTGCTTCTTTCATATTACTCAGTATAATGGCATTCGCATTTTGTGATTCACGACGTTCTGCCGGATAGCCTAATCCCTTTTCGCCATCAAATGCTTTTTCAAAAATATAGCGCATGTTTAATTCTGCCCCCCAGCCAAAACCCTTTGCAAATGGCAAGGACAGTGCATTCCCATTATTTACCTGTGCAAACAGGTAGGCATCTGTTGGTTCGATGCAATAACCACAAGTAACTCCCGGGAATGTGTTCAGTGCCATCAATGCCCCCTGTCCTGTACCACAGCCAGTAATAACGAAATCAACAGATCTGCTGTTTAACAAGATAGCCGAAATAATGCCGAGATGAACGTAAGTCAGACGATGATCATTGTCATCACACATTCCTACATTGAAAATAGTATGGCCTTGATGTGCGCTTGCTGCAACTAACTCATTAAAAATTATTGCGTTTTTAGATGCCTGGCTAAATTCATTCATCAATGCGATTTTCATACGAATTCCTCATTTAAAATCATACTGTTAAACTTCATAGCATAACAACATGAACGATATGATAATACATTACAAACATTACTTGCAACATTGTATTTGAAAATTCAAAACATCATTTCATTTTTATTGTTGTGTGCTCTCGATCACGGTTTGCTGCACTTTTGAACGCTATATTGGATGCTAACGAAACGATAGAAACGATATGATGAAGTATTGTCATTCTTATAAAGGATAAGATTATATGGCTAAGGGTGATATTAAAAAGTTGAAGTTTGAATCTTTCTACGATAGTGAATCGAATAACGAAGTTATTCGATTAACGCCAACAGATATTCTTTGCCATCGCAATTATTTTTATCAAAAATGTTTTACAAATGATGGTAAAAAATTGATTTTCGCTGCTGAGTTTGATTGTAACCGGAATTATTATCTTATGGATTTGGTAACTCAGACAGCGAAACAACTCACTGAAGGAGCTGGAGATAACACCTTTGGTGGCTTCCTGTCCCCTGATGATAATTATCTTTTTTATGTGAAGAATGAAAAACATTTGCAGCGTGTTGATTTGACCACATTAGAAGAAGTTACCATATACACAGTACCGGATAATTGGGTGGGGTACGGAACATGGGTTGCTAATACTGATTGTACGGAAATCGTCGGAATCGAAATCAGTAAAACTGACTGGACCCCGCTTAGCGACTGGAAAATATTTCTGGAATTTTATCATAAGAATCCACGATGCCGTTTAATTACGATTGATCTGGAAACCGGAAACGCTGAAGTGATATTGGATCGTAATACTTGGTTAGGGCATCCAATTTTTCGTCCGAATAATAACGATACTATCGCCTTTTGCCACGAAGGGCCCCATGACCTGGTGGATGCAAGAATGTGGATGATTAACCGTGATGGGACAAATGAGCGTAAAGTGCATGAGCACCAACCTGGTGAAAGTTGTACACACGAGTTCTGGATCCCTGATGGATCTGCACTGGCTTATGTTTCCTATATGAAAGGACAGCAACAGCGTTATATTCGCAAATATAATCCTGATACTGATGAAGATTCATTAGTGATGGAAATGCCGGCATGTTCCCATTTAATGAGTAACCATAATGGTATTCTCTATGTTGGTGATGGTTCAGGTAGTCCGGTTGATGTTAAAGATACCTGCAGTTATAAAATTGAAAATGATCCCTGGATTTACATTCTTAGCAGTAAAAATAAAAAAATACATAAATTGGTGAAACATAATAGTTCCTGGAGGGTACAGAAAGGAGACCGGCAGGTAACGCACCCGCATCCATCATTTTCTCCAGATAATAAGTACGTTTTATATTCTTGCGATGCCGAAGGTGAACCAGCACTATATATGGCTAAAATTCCTGAGGAAATCTTAACCCAGCAATAACTGACAAATTTTTCACTATTGGAGTTTTTATGGATTTCATCAATATGTTCTCTCTTAAAGGTAAAAATGCTTTAGTCACTGGAGCATCATATGGTATTGGTTTTGAGATCGCTAAAGCACTAAGTAACGCTGGTGCAACGATCATTTTTAATGATGTAATAGAAGAAAACATTAAAAAAGGCCTGGCAGCATATAAAGAGAACAACATCAACGCACATGGTTATTTATTTGATATTACAGATGAACAGTCTGTGAAGGAAAATATCAAAAAAATAGAGAGTGACGTAGGCATTATTGATATTCTGGTAAATAATGCAGGGATTATTCAGCGTAAACCTATGCTAGAAACTACAGCAGCTGATTATCGCAAAATAATAGATATTGATCTGACAGGTCAGTTTATTATGGCTAAGGCGGTATTGCCTTCAATGATTAAAAAAGGACATGGCAAGATCATTAATATCTGTTCCATGATGAGCGAATTGGGTCGCGAAACCGTTGTAGGCTACGCTTCGGCAAAAGGCGGCTTAAAAATGCTGACTAAAAATATCTGTTCTGAGTTTGGTGAAAAAAATATTCAGTGTAATGGTATTGGTCCAGGCTACATTGCTACACCTCAAACAGCACCGTTACGTGAAATTCAACCAGATGGCAGCCGCCATCCATTTGATCAGTTTATTATATCAAAAACGCCAGCTGGACGCTGGGGTAAACCAGATGATCTTGCTGGTGCAGCTATATTTTTAGCATCGGATGCTTCAAACTTTATCAATGGTCATATTTTATATGTCGATGGTGGCATTCTGGCCTACATTGGCAAACAGCCTTAGTTATATTCAGTCATAACTGTATGTACTACTTTAAATATTTTCAGAGAGGTGGTGATGTTTGTATTTAATGAAGATACAGCAATAGAAGATTTAGGCAACGGGGTCAAAAGAAAAGTTTTGGCTCATGGTGGCAATATGATGGCAGTAGAGGTCCATTTCTCTAAGGGGGCTATCGGCTCTTTACATCACCACCAACATGAACAGTTGACGTATGTCTTATCAGGTATTTTTGAATTTACCATCGGCGATGAAGTGCGTACAGTAAAAACTGGTGATACTTTATATAAGCAGCCCAACATTGTGCACGGGTGCAAATGTCTAGAAAAAGGAGTTTTGCTTGATATATTTACACCTCAACGTCAGGATTTTTTAAAGTAAATACCCAGTATTAATATGAACTAAAATGGTAGCGCATAAAATGCGCTACATATTGATATAGTTAACTAATTATCTATTGTTTTTCTTTCTGCCATAGACAGCTTTAATCTGAAAAATATTATCTTTTAAATGGAAATTTTAGAAATAATAGAATCTGATTATCCGGATATTTAGTTGAATTCTATAAAGTCGAGTGAACATATTGTTGTATCAATATAGTTAATTTAAATAATTCAGGAAAAACACATATACAGTGAGACTCTATAAATTTACTTTATAAATAACAGTGTAATGTTACTTCAATAATATACTCCATCTTTTCCAGGAGATGGAAATGGACTTTTGTTGTGGAAGAGGTATCATAAATGACTGAAGAAAACAGAAGAATAAAAGCCATAACTCGTTTTTCATATGGTAGTGGAAATCTTATCGGCAGTGGAGCTCTGGCTATTAGTGGAGCATGGTTACTTTATTTCTACACCACATTTTGTGGATTGACAGTTTTTCAGGCCACTGTAATATTTTCCATTGCTACTTATCTGGATGTCATCCTGAATCCACTAATGGGGTTTATTACGGATAATTTTTATCAGACAAAACTCGGTCGTCGCTTTGGTCGTCGTCGCTTCTTCATATTAATTGCCATTCCATGTATGATTATCTATCCATTGCTTTGGGTAAATGGTATGAGTTTTTGGTATTATCTTTCTACTTATATCATTTTTGAAGTGGTATATACTATGATTATGATACCGTATAATACCTTACCTGTTGAAATGACAAAGGATTTCAATCAAAGGACCTATTTGACAGGTTCTAAAGCTATGTTTGGTAAAGTAGCTAATTTCTTAGCAGCCGCTATTCCTGGTATCTATTTTTACTTCTTCAATAAAGATTCAGCCACCCCATTTTTCCTGACCGGTTTAACTTATGCTATTATTATGATCACTTCATTAATAATGCTCTATTTCAACAGTTGGGAACGTCCAACTGATGATGTAGTTGATGAATCAACGCATGGTTTTATGGAGGGCTTTAATAAACTTTTTACCGATCTTTTCTCAACCTTTAAGCTAAAAACCTTCAGAACCCATCTTGGTATGTATCTATTTGGTTTCGGCGCTGAATGGCTATTTACAGCGACATTTACCTATTTCATTGTTTTCAACCTTGAACAACCGAGAACAATTGTTTCTGAGATGAACTCATTAAGCAGTATTTGTCAGTTCTTCTCTACAGTATTCTTTATGATGTGGTGTGCCAAACGAGGATTTAAACGCCCATTTATCATTGCTATCTTAATTGTTGTATCTTCAGTGATTGGTTATGTTGGTGTGTACTATCTTAATATTCCCCATCTGACCTGGCTCATTATTGGCATCACTATCTGGTTTGGTCTGGGGACGGGGGGGGTATATTACATTCCGTGGAGTGTATATGTATTCCTTGCCGATGTTGATGAGGTCTTAACTGGTCGTCGTCGTGAAGGTCTTTATGCTGGTGCAATGGTTATGGCCGGTAAGTTAATGAGAGCCACTGTAGTATTTTGTCTGGGGGTTGTCCTCAGTCTGTTTGGTTTTGAGTCAGGCATTCATCATCAATCAGCCAGTGCAGTAAATGCAATTAATGGCGTCATGATATTTGGTGTGGCTGGTATGGCGTTAATAGGTATCTATTTCTCTGTAAAAATGAAATTAGATAAAGCATCTCACGCCGAAATAACTAAAGAATTAGAGCGTCTGAAAAAAGGTGGCAGAAAAGAAGATGCTACACCGGAAATTCGTAAGCTTGTTAAGCAACTGACTGGTTATGAATATGACCAGTGCTTCGGTAATAACAATGTTGGCTTTAAATTTGAAAACAAAGCAGGGGCATTCTAGAATGAATAAGCACACACTATTACTGACTGTTCTTTTTCTGAATTTGATTTGTACTCCCGTTTTTGCTCAAAACTGGCAGGTGGCGACGTTTGGTCAGTCTACGGATCTCAACTTTTCATCGCTGATAGATTCGGCCAAGATCGGACGGAATAATGCCTGGCTTGCAGGAAACAATAATTTTCTTGAAGCTGGAAAATTTTACACTTTACCAACAGATTTTTTTATTGAAAGCCGTGGGGGAAAAATTGCTAACTCCCATGACGGTATGACCGTCTTTTATACTATTGTTCCGGTTACTCAGACATTCCGACTGGAGGCTGATTTGACATTAGAACAGATTGGTCCGGAGGTGAATGGAAAATCACCAGCGGGACAGGAGGGAGCTGGATTGTTTGTCAGAGATATTATCGGTCCTCAGCGACAGGAACCTCAGTCAGCTGGAACAGAAGAATATCCCCAGGCCTCTAATATATTGATGAATGCCTTTATTACACAGAATAAAAAGAATGATAACTTAGTACAGATTACTTCAATTGTTCGTGAAGGAGTAATAAAAACATGGGGTAATGAAGGTATTACAATTAAGAAACAGCCGATCATTGAGAATATAAACTTTACGCAAAAAAGAAATATTCATATGACGATCGAGCGACTACCAGAGAAGTTCATCCTGACCGCTTTTGATACCGATCGTAAAGAAAATCAGTCATGGCAATTTTCTGATTACTCAGGCTTTATGAATCAACTGGATAATAATAGTTTAGCTATTGGTTTTTTTGCCGCACGAAATGCGAAACTAAGGGTGAAAAATGCATCATTTAAACCGGGCAAGCCACTGGTTGATTACAAACAATTAACTTCACGTCAATTCAGTCGTGTCCGGCATAAAGCCCCTGAACTTTTTCTTGCTTCACCTCAATCCGTTGTAAGAAACTCAACAACTCTTCAATTTTTGGCCAATCAGGCTGGAATAGTCAGTATTGATAATGATAAGCAGACTAAGCAGGTGCAGGCGGGTGAACTGGTACAGTTTCCAGTTACTTTGCAAAAAAAACATAATGACTTCACCGTCAACTTTAACGTTGATGGGAATATATCAAAAAAAGCTATACGCATAGAGCAGGTTAAATCAAACCTGACTGATCCTTATGAGATTTACGTATGTAGTGATTGTCGACAGGGGGCCAGAGGCAGCAAAAATGACCCTGTAGATTTACAGACAGCCGTAAAATTTGTCGCACCCGGCGGTAATATATACCTTAACGATGGTCAATATCATGGAATTACCTTAGATCGGGAATTAAGTGGAATACCTGGCAAGTATAAAACAATTTCTGCCATTAATCCACATAAAGCCATTTTTATAAACAAGACATTCAATCTGGATGCAAGTTACTGGCATCTAAAATCCGTGGTCTTTGACGGCAATGTGGATAATGGAAATAATAAACCAGCATATTTGCGTATAGCTGGTAGCTATAATATTATTGAGCATGTGATAGCCAGAAATAATGATGATACGGGAATTTCTATTTCAGCGAAAGATAAAAACCGTTTTTTCTGGCCAGCTCATAACTTAGTTTTAAACTCAGATTCATATAATAATCTTGATTTATCCGGGATTAATGCCGATGGTTTTGCTGCAAAATTAGGTGTCGGACCGGGAAACATTTTTCGAGGATGCATTGCACATAATAATGCAGATGATGGTTGGGACCTATTTAACAAAATTGAAGATGGTCCAAATGCATCTGTTACTATTGAGAATTCTGTAGCCTATGAAAATGGCCTGCCATACAATAAAGCGGATATCCTAAAAGGGAGTATTGGCAATGGCTTTAAATTAGGTGGTGAAGGTCAACCAGTAAATCACAAAGTTATTAATTCCATTGCTATTAATAATAATATGGATGGATTCACTGATAATTTTAATACTGGGTCATTGATAGTTAGAAATAATATAGCAATGAACAATGCACGCTATAATTATATTTTAAGAACTAACCCATATAAATTCCCATCATCTATCCTTTTTGATAATAATTATTCAATCAGAGATGATTGGGAAAATAAAATAAAAGACTTCTTAGGTGATACAGTTAACAGTGTGAATTATAAATTGCTTGTTTCACATGAAACAGGACCGGTACAAAAAGATTTATTTTTCACACGAGATGATAGTGGAAATATTATCTATCCTGATTTTTTTCTTAATATCATTAATAAATTTAATTAGACAATGCCCATTAACCTGCTGCCTACCGGAAGCAGGTTATTCCAGAATGGACACTGGCAGTAATATATCTTTGTTGACAAAAATATAAAATTTTGTTATGGGATTTTATGATGTTGAAGAAAACGATATTTATATTAACGTTATTCTCTGGCAACGTAATTGCTGCAACTGTAGAATTAGGTTTTGAAAATGAGCAATATAATTATGCTTATCGTTCTGCAGATGTCTTCATGCCGTATATTAAGAGTAATTTCAACCCTGTTACTGATTCTGCTTTGAATGTGTCACTCACCTATATGTATCAGGATCAATATGGGAAAAAACATAAAAAAACATCTGAGGACAGATTTAAAACCAATCGCGATCGCATAGAGCTCTATCTTAAAGGTTATACTTTAAATAGGGGAGCATATTCTTTTTCTCCTTCCGCAGGTTTCCGTTATGAGTCATGGGATGTAAACTACGATAATCCGAAAAAGCAGGATAAGTGGAAACTGGAACTACGCTTTTATCCTAATATGACTTATAAACTCAATGACCAGTTAAGCCTATATATGAATGGTTTTGTTGCCCCTGTATTTTTTAAAACACAACAAGAGTCGAGAAAAGATAACAATTATGTAAAGGGTAAGTTAGGGGCGAAACGTTATAACAACGATTATTATCAGGAACTCCAGATTCTGGGTGTCAGATATAAATTTAATAATGATAATACGCTCTGGACATCAGTCTATAATGAAAGAAAATATAATCAACATTCCTCAAAATATGATCGCTGGCAATTGCGTGGAGGCTATGATTTTAAAGTTACAGAGGAGTTTGTTTTGAGTCCATTCATAAGATATGACCTCTCTTATAGAGAAAAAAACCTCGAAAGCACAAGTAATAATGGTTTATCAAAAAATAATAAAGAAATTCGAACTGGAGCCAGCTTTTCCTATAAAATTATCCCTTCTGTAAAACTGGTAGGAGAAATATACAGGCAAACAACCAACATTGAAAACTATTATGGAGAGCATTCTGAAGACAAAAACCGCATGTTCTACAAACTTGGTATAAACAAAACATTTTAAAGCCATATAAAGATATTTTAATATAAATATATTATATAAGTCTTATCATAATTATAATGTGTTTATGGGAGATATTGCAGTAACAAACCTTCATATATTACTATTAGTATAGATTTTTCATGTCAGTCTGGTTCAGTCAGTGTAATATCAGGCACATATTTTGAGAGAGTTAAATATTATATTAATGAAGCGCCTATAGCAGGTGCTTCATTATATCATAAGAGATGATGGCTACCTTGTGTTGATAAGATACAGCATAATAACGATTCCATTTCATTTTTGTTGTAGGGTTGTTTAACAAAAAATCTTGCTAACGGGCTTAATTGATATAAGCCAGATATTGTGTTCCTGCTATGGCTACATTCATCGCCATGTGAAGTAATATAGGCATTAATAGGCCATTCGACTTTATTTTTGCACTAATAAGAACTAACGATACCAGAAATAACATCAAAAATGTACGAAAGTATGTATATTGTAGATGCAATGCAGAGATTATAACTGATGTTACAATTGCAGGGATATAAATATTATCATGGAACCAGAGTTTAAAAGAGTTAAAAAGACACCCTCGAAATACAATCTCTTCATATACAGGAACAAGAAGTACAGAAGAAAATATATTAATCCATAAAATGGCCCCGGAAAAAGACATTTGCGAGATCATCCATTCTTCCGTTTTCCTCACTGCCAGCAGATAAGGGACAAATAACTGAATAATCATTATTAAAGAGAAAAGAGTAAAAAAAACATCCAGTCGAAAAGAACCTCTTCCTAATCCTTCTCTTTTTCGGAAGAAAATAAAATACAGTGGAACAAGAATTAGAAATTCAGCAAGAAATAATGCTGGAACAAGAAGCCCCCTGGATATAAGTTCCTGTTTGTTTGTAATGAATGCAGAAATAAGAGTAATAGCGAATAATAAAGTAAACATTGAAAAACAGCTGGTTGATGACTGTTTTTTATAGTTGCATTTTTAATTTTTGTTGTTTTTATTTATATTCCCTTACTTGTCTTCTTAAATTCTTTTATATAACAGGAAGAGGAGACCATAGCATGAACGTTTCTTCTCCGGTATCAGAACAGCTATAACTTTTATTTTATAGTTGTTATCAGTGAATGAATGCAAACTAATAGAACAATGAGAAAAACAATGGAGAAAAAGCGACGGACCGGACGCCATAGTTCATATTCTCGTGTATCAGCCTCACGTATCAACCTTTCTGAAATGGTTTCGGTTTCCTTACCTCGTTCCAGAATATGTCTGTAATATTTCCTCATGACATATACCGAAAACTGAAACCAGATTAATATGGATGGACACACAACACATAAACTTCTGATGATATCACCCGGGAAAGTATCTTGGGCGGGTAAAAGAAAGTCATATACTCTGAATAAAATCATCATCGAGATAAATGAGACGCCAGCACCTATCCAGTATTCGATATGGGAAGATGCAGCATTATATGCGTCAGTAAAATTTTTCTTTCTTAATGAAGGTGGAAGTGCTGAAAGTTCAGGAATGCTTTTTCTTGTCCAGTATATTTTCATATAGCAACTCATATAAAAAGTGTTCTACTTTACTATGATGATGACGATTTATAAAAGGCTTATAATGACTACTTCTCCTTTCATTCTCGAATTTCACGATAATGATAGCGATAATCATTATCAATTGACTGTGTCAGTAATTTTGACTTACATCACACTTTCATGGTTTAATCAGGTGATTTATTTAATGAAAAGAGTGTGTTTGTGGATGTATTGTGTATATGTCTTACCAGGCATCTGTTCTTACATTAATTAATATATTGCTATTTAAGTATTGGTGGTATTGTCAGTAACATTCTTTTGGTTAATTTAGTTATTATTCCTCACTGATTAATTGTCCTTCCGTTCTTATTGTTTGTAACTTGTGTTTGTATCGTACCTTTCAGGTGTTGATGCGCGCTTTACTGTGTCTGCACCGGCTTAACAAAATTCAACAGGGTTTGAAAAGGAACATTTCGTGCAAATAACCGAAGCATTAATTTCAGAGCCGGGAGACATCCAGCGTTTTATTCAACAGGCTGTAGATCACTGACTGCGTCTGTTGGCCGTCCACTTCACGCGTCATTCGACCAGAGTAAATATTGATGATTACTAGATTCGTGTATTTTATCAGGCATTTTACTTGCGAATAAATCCCCTTGTTATCCAGCGAAACCACACAGGTAGCTATTACCATATGTGGTAATACACTGGTTACAGGAAAAACATGCAGGTTCCGCAATACGTTGTGTGTTGCTGCTTAGTCAGGATCTTTTCTTCCATGCGAGATACGACAACACTTTTGAAGAAGGATGTTCGTAACTGGTAGAGTTACTACAACAGGCATGGGAGGCTCCGGCTCTGACAGACATTGTACTGTGGAATGTTGTTACAGGTTGGGGCGGCAACCGTGCCAGGAGACCATGAGCCGTTCACGGCATTAAAGGCCACACTTCAGTCGTTTACATTCCCTGTGGTGGCAGGCATCTTCCGTTAAGGCGTCAGAGCGTTACCAACGTTATGTTGTCATGGCTCACCTTTCATAGTCGATGCTTATCTGGTGACTGAAACTAGCCGCAGATAAAGAGTGTGAAGTTTATACCATGGAGTGGAGTGACGTGCAGGCAGGAGATTCGCTCTATGCAGGGTTGTGAGATGAATTCAAACCGGCTGTCAGCGCCAGTGATATTTGAAGATTCGTCCGGTTGTTATCCAGTGTGCATTAAAAACCCAGACATTATGGACAATACAACGGCTTCCATAACAGGGAGGAGCCTGTTTATTATCCGGGCGTAATGACTCACCTTTGTGGGCTTTTTCCCGTCGCGCTTTTAACGTTGAAGGCATTTTCTGCCTGCCGATTCAGGACAGCGACAAAAGCCATATCAGACTATTGGTCAATGATGACCAGCGTCTGGAGTAGATGATAAGCCAAATTGATAAGCTGGAATATGTGATGAAAGTGCAACGTAATCAGTCCAATCCGACGATGTTTAACAAGAGTACGGTGTTTTTTCAGTAAGTCATTCGTCTTCTGAATCAGGTGTAATGATCTTTACAGAAGCATTCCGGCAGTGCATAACATAATCTGCCGGTAACGGACGATCGCTAATCAGAACATCAAATGCTGAGAGCGGTGCGAGGCTGGCAGAGGCTACTTCATCGAACAAGGCGTGGCGGGCGAGCAAAATTTTTCGTAGTCCACGGGCCATCGCTTTACGCTTAGTGGCAAGATCTTCGGGATTAAACCAGCTGACGCCAAAGTGATCATGTACACCGCTGGCGGAAATAAATATTTTTCGCGGATTGAGAGAGTCTAATGGCGAAGAGTTACTGGCATCGTAAAAAGCATCACTTCTGGCACGATACGTACCACCACAAAGTATTGCTGTCACATTAGGTTTTTCATTCAACGCAACAAAGACACGATGTGAGTAACAGATGCCAGTGAAGGTGATTGCATCCGGGATCATGCTTATAACGAGCGGTATCTCCTGGCCATTATCAAAGAAGATCAGATCATTTTCATTAACCATTCCGGCGGCCAGAATTGCAATAGGTAAGTCATCACGATGATTTCTCGGAACGTCCTGGATTACTGGCATCGATGGTGCGGGTTTATGCACCATTACAATATAGCCACCCAGTAGGGTCAGTGGCAGAGGTTCATCTTCCTGATGGAGATCGCGACGAATAGTCATTACAGAAACTTCCAGCATTCGTGCCGCGTCTTTCAAATGGATTCTGTCGGTTTTCTTAAGTATTTCAATCAAACGTCGGATACGCTCTTTTTGCTTCGTTTCCATCAACTCTCTCTCCGTAAAAATGTTATAAAAATAACATTATGGCATTAGTAAACATTGTTTTAGTTACCATACTATACGACCGACCCTTTGAAATGAAAAGGGTATAGACTGCTGAATTTTCGGTATTAATCCTGTTAGGTTGCTTATGATTAGATAGTGTTGGCCTGAGTGATAAGACTGGAAGTCTATTAAATAAACATCGGGTTGATGTGCTAATCGCGATCTCAGTCACAAATGATGCAAAAGTAACATGCTAATGTTATTTAAATACCATTGTTATGCGAAAGTTTATAAGAGGTAGTGAAATGGACATTGCAGTTATTGGTTCCAATATGGTGGATCTCATTACTTACACTAATCAGATGCCTAAAGAAGGAGAAACTCTGGAAGCACCTGCCTTCAAAATCGGATGTGGTGGGAAAGGTGCTAATCAAGCGGTGGCGGCGGCTAAATTGAATTCAAAAGTCCTGATGCTGACTAAAGTAGGTGATGATATTTTTGCGGATAATACTATTCGTAATCTCGAATCATGGGGAATTAATACCACTTATGTTGAGAAGGTCCCCTGTACCAGCAGTGGTGTTGCACCGATCTTTGTTAATGCCAACTCGAGCAATAGTATTTTAATAATTAAGGGGGCGAATAAATTTCTTTCCCCGGAAGATATCGATCGAGCGGCAGAAGATCTGAAAAAATGCAAATTGATCGTTTTACAACTGGAAGTTCAACTGGAAACAGTTTACCACGCGATTGAGTTTGGTAAGAAAAATGGTATTGAAGTGTTATTAAATCCGGCTCCGGCATTGCGTGAGTTAGATATGTCTTATGCCTGCAAATGTGATTTCTTTATCCCGAATGAAACAGAACTGGAAATATTAACCGGTATGTCGGTTGATACTTATGATCATATTCGTTTGGCCGCACGTTCGTTAGTTGATAAAGGGCTGAACAATATTATTGTTACCATGAGCGAAAAAGGCGCATTATGGATGACCCGCGATCAGGAAGTCCATGTTCCTGCATTCAAAGTAAATGCTGTTGATACTAGTGGCGCTGGTGACGCATTTATTGGTTGCTTTTCCCATTATTATGTTCAAAACGGTGATGTTGAAGCCGCTTTGAAAAAAGCCGCTCTCTTTGCCGCTTTCAGCGTCACAGGGAAAGGTACGCAATCATCTTATCCGAGTATTGAACAATTTAATGAATTTTTAACCTTAAACGAATAATCATCCTGCACAGTTAAAGGTAGCACTATGAACGATAAAAACATCATTCAGATGCCTGATGGGTATCTGAATAAGACTCCCTTGTTCCAGTTTATTTTGTTATCGTGTTTATTCCCGCTATGGGGATGCGCAGCTGCATTAAATGACATATTAATCACTCAATTCAAAAGTGTATTTTCGCTAAGTAACTTTGCTTCAGCATTGGTGCAGAGCGCATTTTATGGCGGTTATTTTTTAATTGCAATACCAGCATCCCTTGTGATTAAAAAGACCAGTTATAAGGTGGCAATTTTAATTGGCCTGACGCTGTATATTGGTGGTTGTACACTTTTTTTCCCTGCCTCGCATATGGCAACCTACACTATGTTCCTTGCAGCTATTTTTGCGATTGCGATTGGCCTGAGTTTCCTTGAAACTGCAGCGAACACATACAGTTCAATGATCGGTCCAAAAGCCTATGCCACATTGCGGCTCAATATCAGCCAGACCTTTTATCCGATTGGTGCTGCGTCTGGTATTTTATTGGGCAAATATCTGGTTTTCTCCGAGGGGGAAAGCCTTGAGAAGCAGATGTCCGGAATGAACGCCGGGCAAATTCACAACTTTAAGGTGCTGATGTTAGAGAACACCCTTGAACCGTATAAGTATATGATTATGATTCTGGTTGTGGTCATGGTGTTGTTCCTTTTAACCCGCTTCCCAACCTGTAAAGTGGCACAGACAAGTCACCATAAACGCCCGTCAGCAATGGATACGCTGCGCTATCTGGCTAGAAATCCGCGCTTTCGTCGCGGTATTGTGGCGCAGTTCCTTTATGTGGGTATGCAGGTCGCAGTATGGTCATTTACCATCCGTCTGGCGCTGGAGTTGGGCGATATCAACGAACGTGATGCTTCAAACTTCATGGTCTACAGCTTTGCCTGCTTCTTTATTGGCAAGTTTATAGCCAACATCCTTATGACGCGTTTTAATCCGGAAAAAGTATTGATTCTCTATTCCGTTATAGGGGCGCTGTTCCTGGCATATGTTGCACTGGCTCCAAGTTTCAGCGCGGTCTATGTCGCCGTCCTGGTAAGTGTTTTGTTTGGCCCTTGCTGGGCGACGATCTATGCAGGAACACTGGATACAGTTGATAACGAACATACAGAAATGGCAGGAGCAGTCATTGTTATGGCTATTGTCGGTGCCGCGGTGGTTCCGGCAATTCAGGGATATATTGCAGATATGTTCCACTCACTACAGCTTTCATTCCTGGTTTCTATGCTCTGTTTTGTCTATGTCGGAGTCTACTTCTGGCGTGAAAGCAAAGTACGTACCGCACTGGCTGAAGTCACAGCGTCCTGAGGAGAACCGTTATGAGTACGCGTATTAATTTGTGGCGGGCGCTTTTTGGCGAGAAACCTCGTATCTTGCTGGAAAATAGTGATTTTACTGTCACGTCTTTTCGCTATGACAGCGGTGTCGAGGGGCTTAAAATTGCAAACAGTCGTGGACATTTGATTATTCTTCCCTGGATGGGGCAGATGATTTGGGATGCGCAATTTGATGGACACGGCCTCACCATGTGCAATATGTTTCGCCAGCCTAAACCGGCGACAGAGGTGATAGAGACCTATGGCTGTTTTGCTTTTCATTCAGGTTTGCTGGCTAATGGCTGCCCATCTGCGGAAGATACTCATCTGCTACACGGTGAAATGGCCTGTGCCGCGATGGATGAAGCATGGCTGGAATTAGACGGAGATATGTTACGCCTTACCGGACGTTACGAGTATATAATGGGTTTCGGTCATCATTATCTGGCTCAACCAACAGTGGTCCTTCACAAATCCTCTACACTGTTCGATATTAAGATGGCCGTAACCAATCTGGCTTCTGTAGATATGCCACTACAATATATGTGCCACATGAATTATGCATATATACCAAATGCTACATTCAGCCAGAATATCCCGGACGAAATATTAAGATTGCGTGAATCAGTGCCTTCGCATGTTAATCCCACCGCTCAGTGGCTGGCGTTTAATCAACGGATTATGCAGGGAGAAGCCTCTCTGTCGACGCTGAGTCAACCGGAATTTTATGATCCAGAAATTGTCTTCTTTGCAGACAAACTGGACGCTTATACAGATCAGCCAGAGTTTCGCATGATCTCTCCCGATGGCACTACGTTTGTTACTCGTTTCTACAGTGCTGAACTAAATTATGTGACTCGCTGGATCCTTTATAACGGAGAGCAACAGGTAGCCGCCTTTGCATTACCTGCAACCTGTCGGCCTGAGGGGTATCTTGCCGCGCAACGTAATGGCACGCTGATTCAGGTTGCACCGCAGCAAACGCGCACTTTTACAGTCACCACAGGAATTGAATAACCACTCAAGTCCTGAACAGCGGCGCGCTTATCGTTAAGGTAAGCGCGTTTTTTTACCCGCCAGGACAAGACTATGATAGCGTTGCCCTTATAGACGATCACATTATCGTCCACTCCAAATTTGCGCAACTACTGTAGAGAGGTGTACTCCACAGCTTCTTTGAGGATCTCAACTTCCATTGTTTTCTTACCGAGCAAGCACTGCAACTCTTTTATTTATTTGTAGTGGTCAACAAAAACTGGTCACAATTTCAGTTTTTTTCCAGTATCTATTTTCCGATTCGTTCGGCGGTAATCCACCGTTATATTCATGAGGCCGGAGTGCACTATAAAAGTGTATGCGTAAACCGATTGCTGTATGTAGCCATTAAGCCAGTATTGGTAACATAGGTACCCACCTTTTCAACTAGTGGACACCTGTTATGGAACAAAAAACATTATCAGCTGAACCCCGCAGGTCATTTTCAAATGATTTTAAACTTCAAATGGTTAAACTGGCTTTACAACCAAGGGATTCTGTTGCCTGTATTGCCCGGGAGCACGATATCAATGATAATCTTCTGTTCAAATGGCTCAGGCTCTGGCTGATCAAAGGGCGTATATCACGGCGTCTTCCGGTAACGAACTCTTCTGGCATTGGCGTTGAATTATTACCTGTGGAGGTGACGCTGGATGAGCGGCCTTACCCCGTTTTTTACGCGAGGTAATTATGAAGATCAATGACTAGCCGTCGAACCGTGTGCATGAACTGCTGCACTGAAACTTCTCAGCTGTAAAATAATCCTTACGCTACGTACTTCTCGGAGCGCTTACGATTAATCGGATGCAGTCCTGACTGGAAGAAAGAAAAATGGAGAAAATAAGAGGAATTAATATCCTCCACGTTCCTGAAATCCTGGAGGATATTAATGTCATCAAAACATTAGCGAACGATAATCCCTAACAAAATACCCAGTGCGCCAAAGTCAGCATCACTGAAGGTGGTGTTAGCAAAACCAATATCACCCAGCACAGGCAATAAGAATACTGGCAGGAAGGTAATAAGCAAGCCCTGAGCGAAGGCACCCAAAATCGCACCACGACGTCCACCCGTTGCATTACCGAATACCCCTGCAGCTGCACCTACGAAGAAGTGCGGCACCACACCAGGAATAATCACGATCATGTTCAGCAGATACAACGTGAACATACCGATTAAACCTGCAGCAAAGCTACTCAGGAAACCAACCAGTACAGCGTTAGGTGCGTAAGGGAAGACGACCGGGCAATCGAGAGCAGGTCTGGCATTCGGAACCAGCTTGTCTGAAATACCTTTGAATGCCGGGACAATCTCCGCAATCACCATGCGCACACCCTGCAGAATGATGTACACGCCAGCTGCGAAGGTAATGGATTGCATGATAGAGAACATGAACCAGTTTTTACCACCGCTAAGCTCTTTCACCGCATCTGCACCCGCAAACAGGCACGTCACCAGGAAAATTATGCTCATGGTAAAAGAGATAGCAACCGGCGTGTCGCGCAAGAACAGCAGACTTTTCGGCACATTCATGTCTTCAGTCGAGTGCTCTTTATTACCAAACTTGCTGCCGATGAAACCGGCCAATACATAAGATAATGTTGAGAAGTGGCCGATGGCAACGTCATCAGAACCGGTCACTTTCTTCATGTACGGATGCGCAATAGCCGGGAAAAAGACCATTGCCACGCCAACAACCAAAGAGCCAACGGCTATAAGCGTAACGCCGGTCATGCCTGCTGTTGCCAGAATTACCGCTACCATCATCGACATAAACAACGTGTGATGACCGGTCAGGAAGATAAATTTCCACGGTGTGAAACGGGCAATCATAATGTTGATAACCATCGCAAAGAACATAATCATCGCCATTTCTTTCCCGAAGCTTTTCTGCGCTACGGAAACAATGGCTTCATTGTTCGGCACGACACCCTGAATACCAAAGGCATGCTGGAAAATGTTTGCGAAGTCACCCAGTGACGACACAACTAAACCCGCCCCTGCGCCTAAAATCACAAACCCCATAATGGTCTTGACGGTACCTTTAATGCATTCGGTTACCGGTTTTTTCTGTGCAATCAGGCCAATCAGGGCGATTAAACCGACCAGCACCGCGGGTTCGGAAAGTACATCGCTCATCAAAAAACGAAAGAAATCCATATCGCCCCCAGCTTACAGTGCGCCTAATTCGGTTAATGCCACGGACAAACGTTCTCTCATGGCTTTCTTATCAATCATATTTTCCAGGGCGACGATTTTGCCTGCGACAGACTGCGCGACTAACTGCTCGGCAATATCTTTGGTGCCGACATAGATATCACTCGGCGTCCCTTTCGCGGAGCCCAGGTCGACATGATCAACATCAGCGCTGATGGACAAATCCTTCAAAATGCTTTTAATGCTCATTTCCATCATCAGGCTGGTGCCTAAGCCGTTACCGCAAACCACTGTAATTTTCATAAATGTTCCTCAGAATTAATAGCGCGCAATAACAGACAAAATGTCCTGCGTCGTTTTGGCCGTCAAAATAGCCTGTATGTCTTTTTCGTTATCGAATAACTTGGCGAGTTGAGAAATCGCTTCAATGTGGCTGGTACTGTCGGTTGCAGCCAGCACAATCAGTAATTTCACTGGATCGTTTTCATCGGCATCAAAATTCACACCTGAAGGGATCAGGGTCAGTGCTAATGACAGCTTGTTAGCCCCCTCTTCCGGGCGCGCATGAGGCATCGCAATACCAGGGCCAACCACATAGTACGGACCGATAGTGTCGTGCGAGTGATAGATCGCATCAACATAACGCGGTTCGATAGAACCGTTTTCAATCAACGGTCGGCATGAAATCGCCACGGCTTCCCGCCAGTCTTTGACCTGTTCCACGACCTGAACGACCTCTGTATTTAATAGATTTTTTAACATACGACTGATAACTCCCGATGATAATTAACAGGAGAGTAGATATTTTACGCATTAATTAATGTGATGATTGTCGCATTTGATAGCGCTATCTGATAACGCTACCAATCTTTGTGATAGCGCTATCATTTCTCTGCCGCCATGCTTTGGCTATATTCGGTTCCTGCATATACAATGCAACAGGATATTTGCTACCGTGGGCAAAAACTGGAAAGAGTAATGGTAAAATAAAAGTAATGAAAACAGCTGGTTGTAATTATCCATGGAGTCGAAATGGAAAAAACACGTAAGCGCCGTGGTACCGGACGGGTGACGCTGCAGGAGGTCGCTAACTTTGCAGGTGTCGGAACCATGACCGTCTCCCGCGCGCTGAGAACACCGGAACAGGTTTCTGACAAGCTGAGGGAAAAGATAGAACAGGCCGTAGAAGAGTTGGGTTATATTCCCAACAGAACTGCTGGCGCCCTTGCATCTGGTCACAGTCATACAGTCGCCGTACTGGTTCCTTCCCTGACAGATAAAGCCAGCTCCCGCTTTATGCAGTCGTTGCAGCAGGTGCTTAATAAAAATGAATTCCAGCTACTGCTTGGGTGTCATGAGTATAATCAGCTCAAAGAAGCTGAAATTCTGATGACGCTTCTTCAAGGCAACCCGGCGGCGTTAGTTATTTTTGGTTCTCAGTTGGCTGATAAAACTCACCAGATACTCGAGAAAACAAATATACCTACCATTAACGTTGTCGGTTCCCCTTTCAGTCCGGCTCAAATTACCATCGAAACAGCATTTTTTGAAGCATCACATAAACTGACCGAACATCTGCTGGAGCAGGGTTATAAGAATATCGGATTTATCGGTGCGCATATGGAAAACCGCCTGCAACGTCAGCAACTGAACGGCTGGCATAAAGCAATGCTGAGCCATTACCAGAACACTGATCTTGTTATCACAATGCCGGATGCCGCAAGTCTGCAATTGGGGCGTTACGCATTAAACGAGATATTACTGCGACAACCAGAGCTGGATGCTGTGATTTGCAGCCACGAAGAGATTGCGCTGGGTATCATGTTTGAGTGTCAGCGGCGTTTGTTAAAAATCCCTGGAAATATCGCTGTAGCTTGTCTTGACGGTTCAGACAGTTGCGATCAAACACACCCAACCTTGACATCCATCCGTATTGACTACAAAAAAATGGGGATAGAGACGGGTAAGTTACTGATTGGACTATTGAATAATAATCATGATGAATCAGAAGAGTCGCGTATCGTGCAATTCAACTACCAGATAGAATTACGTCAGAGTACATGAGCCTAAAAGGGCACTATTGCAAAGTTAGCTATTGTGGTAGGGATAGCCGTTTCCGGCTATTCCCCGCGCAGATCCGGATGTGTGCTGCTAACGCATCCATTCCTACTTCAGGTATTTGGCGTAGAAGCGGATGCTAAAAACTTGCCGTAAAACCGCAATATCAGCCCGCAGTGTCGCTCTCCAGATTATCCATTCCTATATTGATGACAACGACAGGTAAGACTGTGACTCACCAAACTTGGATGTTTTTCTGAGCTTAAAGCTCGTTGCGTGAATAAGGCGAGAGTCAGCGAATCTCATCGAGGCCCGCAGCACCGGCTGCAATAGGGATATAGAGCAGCAATCTACCGTCAACGTCAAAAACACGGAAGCCTTGCAAACGGGATGCGTTCATATAAACAACATGGAGCAGCAACAATACGATGCCTGTTGTTGCTCAGTCAGGACCTTTTCTGCCATGCGCGAGCCAGCGTCACGATTGATGAAGAATGTTCTCAACTGATTAATTTACTGCAACAGACGTGGCTGGTAATAAGCGCTGGCGGACAATGCAGGGTGAAAGGCTGTTTTCGGGTTGTCCGGCCTGATACATCAGAGCAATACGTTGCGTTAAAAACGGCTGTTCAGTCTCTGATGCCACGGGGTATTGCAACAATCATCCGGTGATGGACGGGAGAAATATCGACTCTTCCGTTAGTTTTTACAGACTGATAAAGTTTTGCCAGCTGAATCTTTATACGGAATGCTCTTCAGTATGCATATACGAATTGACTATCTGGCGGATAAAAACTGCTTTACAGAACTGAATGAATCTCCACGCCTTCGCCGGCAGTGGCAGGATGTTCTGGAGGAGTGCCGGCAGACAGAGGCCGGGCCAGAAGAACGGCTGCGTATTGCTCTGCTGAATGTGGATTACGTCACCAGTTTTGAACTGCCTTTTCGCTTGTTGCTTACTCGTACACCACAACTGATTGCCGCGCTGCGTGAAGAATGGGACATCAGCCAGAAAAATGTGGTGTTCAACGATAAACGCTTTGGCTGCGTGTACAACCTGAAGGCCAGCCTTTCGGGTGGGCCGGATACATTCCGGTATCATCTGTCTCACCGTATTCGGCGGGTGGTTGCGAATGAAAACACATCATCGCCATACCAACTGATTGCCCGGGAAGTGAAAGCGCCCCGTCAACGGCTGAAGTATGCGCTGGAGACAGGATTGCAGGTGAGCGCACTGGACGGCCTGTTCTGGTTCGGCAGCCAGCGCATTGCGGCAGATATCCTGAGGCTGAGAAAGTACGGGATGCGGATTGCGACGGCTTCTGTGGACGTGTATGACAACATAACCGGAACAACTCGTCATATCCCTGTATATTACTCCTGACGCAAAATAGTCTGTGGGGGCCGGAGCATGACCGGTAACCGGAACAGGGTTTTGCCCTCGTCACAGCCAAAAATACGTCCTTTATCACATTTCTTCGATTTTTCCTGATATTTTACCGGGTTACTGTTCAAAAATGCTTCTCTTCTGATGTAAATTTCTTTACTGACACTTTTTGACATGAATTTACACTGGCATCACACAGGCCAGAATACGGGGAGAACATGCAGCACCGGCAGAAAAACATTCTGACGAAAACGTCCCTTTTATCCCGTGCGTTGTCTGTCCCCTGTTGTGATATGTTCCGGCGCGGCTCTCCGTGGATATGCTATCTCTCCCTCTCCGTTTTTTCTGGTTGTTTCATCCCCGCATTTTCGTCTCCGGCAGCCATGCTGTCTCCGGGTGACCGCAGTGCAATTCAGCAGCAACAGCAGCAGTTGCTGGATGAAAACCAGCGTCAGCGTGATGCGCTGGAGCGCAGTGCGCCGCTGACCATCACGCCGTCTCCGGAAACGTCTGCCGGTACTGAAGGTCCCTGCTTTACGGTGTCAAGCATTGTTGTCAGTGGGGCCACCCGACTGACGTCTGCAGAAACCGACAGACTGGTGGCACCGTGGGTGAATCAGTGTCTGAATATCACGGGGCTGACCGCGGTCACGGATGCCGTGACGGACGGCTATATACGCCGGGGATATATCACCAGCCGGGCCTTTCTGACAGAGCAGGACCTTTCAGGGGGCGTACTGCACATAACGGTCATGGAAGGCAGGCTGCAGCAAATCCGGGCGGAAGGCGCTGACCTTCCTGCCCGCACCCTGAAGATGGTTTTCCCGGGAATGGAGGGGAAGGTTCTGAACCTGCGGGATATTGAGCAGGGGATGGAGCAGATTAATCGTCTGCGTACGGAGCCGGTACAGATTGAAATATCGCCCGGTGACCGTGAGGGATGGTCGGTGGTGACACTGACGGCATTGCCGGAATGGCCTGTCACAGGGAGCGTGGGCATCGACAACAGCGGGCAGAAGAGTACCGGTACGGGGCAGTTAAATGGTGTCCTTTCCTTTAATAATCCTCTGGGGCTGGCTGACAACTGGTTTGTCAGCGGGGGACGGAGCAGTGACTTTTCGGTGTCACATGATGCGAGGAATTTTGCCGCCGGTGTCAGTCTGCCGTATGGCTATACCCTGGTGGATTACACGTATTCATGGAGTGACTACCTCAGCACCATTGATAACCGGGGCTGGCGGTGGCGTTCCACGGGAGACCTGCAGACTCACCGGCTGGGACTGTCGCATGTCCTGTTCCGTAACGGGGACATGAAGACAGCACTGACCGGAGGTCTGCAGCACCGCATTATTCACAATTATCTGGATGATGTTCTGCTTCAGGGCAGCAGCCGTAAACTCACTTCATTTTCTGTCGGGCTGAATCACACCCACAAGTTTCTGGGGGGGGGCGGAACACTGAATCCGGTATTCACACGGGGGATGCCCTGGTTCGGCGCAGAAAGCGACCACGGGAAAAGGGGAGACCTGCCCGTAAATCAGTTCCGGAAATGGTCGGTGAGTGCCAGTTTTCAGCGCCCCGTCACGGACAGGGTGTGGTGGCTGACCAGCGCTTATGCCCAGTGGTCACCGGACCGTCTTCATGGTGTGGAACAACTGAGCCTCGGGGGTGAGAGTTCAGTGCGTGGCTTTAAGGATCAGTATATCTCCGGTAATAACGGCGGTTATCTGCGGAATGAGCTGTCCTGGTCTCTGTTCTCCCTGCCATATGTGGGAACTGTCCGTGCAGTGGCTGCACTGGACGGCGGCTGGCTGCACTCTGACAGCGATGACCCGTACTCGTCCGGCACGCTGTGGGGTGCTGCTGCCGGGCTCAGCACCACCAGTGGCCATGTTTCCGGTTCGTTCACTGCCGGACTGCCTCTGGTTTACCCGGACTGGCTTGCCCCTGACCATCTCACGGTTTACTGGCGCGTTGCCGTCGCGTTTTAAGGGATTATTACCATGCATCAGCCTCCCGTTCGCTTCACTTACCGCCTGCTGAGTTACCTGGTCAGTGCGATTATCGCCGGGCAGCCGTTGTTACCGGCTGTGGGGGCCGTCATCACCGCACAAAACGGGGCCGGAATGGATAAAGCGGCAAATGGTGTGCCGGTCGTGAACATTGCCACGCCGAACGGGGCCGGGATTTCGCATAACCGGTTTACGGATTACAACGTCGGGAAGGAAGGGCTGATTCTCAATAATGCCACCGGTAAGCTTAATCCGACGCAGCTTGGTGGACTGATACAGAATAACCCGAACCTGAAAGCGGGCGGGGAAGCGAAGGGTATCATCAACGAAGTGACCGGCGGTAAGCGTTCACTGCTGCAGGGCTATACGGAAGTGGCCGGCAAAGCGGCGAATGTGATGGTTGCCAACCCGTATGGTATCACCTGTGACGGCTGTGGCTTTATCAACACGCCGCACGCGACGCTCACCACGGGCAAACCTGTGATGAATGCCGACGGCAGCCTGCAGGCGCTGGAGGTGACTGAAGGCAGTATCACCATCAATGGCGCGGGCCTGGACGGCACCCGGAGCGATGCCGTATCCATTATTGCCCGTGCAACGGAAGTGAATGCCGCGCTTCATGCGAAGGATTTAACTGTCACTGCAGGCGCTAACCGTGTAACTGCAGATGGTCGTGTCAGAGCCCTGAAGGGCGAAGGTGATGTGCCGAAAGTTGCCGTTGATACCGGCGCTCTCGGTGGAATGTACGCCAGGCGTATTCATCTGACCTCCACTGAAAGTGGTGTCGGGGTTAATCTTGGTAACCTTTATGCCCGCGATGGCGATATCACCCTGGATGCCAGCGGCAGACTGACTGTCAACAACAGTCTCGCCACGGGGGCCGTCACTGCAAAAGGTCAGGGCGTCACCTTAACCGGCGACCATAAAGCGGGAGGTAACCTGAGCGTCAGCAGCCGGAGAGATATCGTTCTCAGCAATGGAACGCTTAACAGCGACAAGGACCTCAGCCTGACCGCCGGCGGCAGAATCACTCAACAGAATGAAAAACTGACTGCCGGCCGGGATGTAACGCTTGCCGCGAAAAACATCACACAGGATACCGCCAGCCAGATTAACGCGGCCCGCGATATCGTGACTGTCGCCAGTGACACGCTGACAACACAGGGACAGATAACCGCCGGGCAGAATCTCACGGCCAGCGCCACCACGCTGACGCAGGACGGAATATTGCTGGCGAAAAGTCATGCGGGACTCAATGCCGGTACGCTGAATAACAGTGGCGCCGTTCAGGGAGCTACCCTGACGCTCGGCAGTACAACGCTCAGCAACAGTGGCTCCCTGCTCAGTGGCGGTCCCCTGACCATGAATACCCGCGACTTTACCCAGAGCGGCCGCACTGGCGCGAAGGGCAAAGTGGATATCATGGCCAGTGGGAAACTGACCAGTACAGGTTTGCTGGTGAGCGATGATGCACTGGTGCTGAAGGCGCAGGATGTGACACAGAACGGTGTGCTGTCCGGCGGCAAAGGGCTGACGGTCAGTGCGCAGACGCTGAGCTCCGGTAAAAAATCGGTCACCCACAGCGATGCTGCGATGACGCTGAATGTGACAACAGTGGCGCTGGACGGGGAAACCAGTGCCGGTGACACCCTCCGGGTTCAGGCAGACAAACTGAGTACCGCAGCGGGCGCACAACTTCAGAGCGGCAAAAATCTCAGCATCAACGCCAGAGATGCACGTCTTGCAGGTACGCAGGCAGCACAACAGACCATGGTGGTGAACGCCAGTGAAAAGCTCACCCACAGCGGGAAAAGCAGTGCCCCGTCGCTCAGCCTCAGTGCGCCGGAACTGACCAGCAGCGGCGTACTTGTTGGTTCCGCCCTGAATACACAGTCACAGACCCTGACCAACAGCGGTCTGTTGCAGGGGGAGGCCTCACTCACCGTTAACACACAGAGGCTTGATAATCAGCAGAACGGCACGCTGTACAGTGCTGCAGACCTGACGCTGGATATACCGGACATCCGCAACAGCGGGCTTATCACCGGTGATAATGGTTTAATGTTAAATGCTGTCTCCCTCAGCAATCCGGGAAAAATCATCGCTGACACGCTGAGCGTCAGGGCGACCACGCTGGATGGTGACGGCCTGTTGCAGGGCGCCGGTGCACTGGCGCTTGCTGGCGACACCCTCTCACAGGGTAGTCACGGACGCTGGCTGACGGCGGACGACCTCTCCCTCCGGGGCAAAACACTGAATACCGCAGGGACCACGCAGGGACAGAATATCACCGTGCAGGCGGACAGATGGGCGAACAGTGGTTCCGTGCTGGCAACCGGTAACCTTACTGCTTCGGCAACCGGTCAGTTGACCAGTACCGGCGATATCATGAGCCAGGGTGACACCACGCTGAAAGCAGCCACCACGGACAACCGGGGCAGTCTGCTTTCGGCCGGCACGCTCTCCCTTGATGGAAATTCACTGGATAACCGCGGCACTGTCCAGGGTAACCATGTCACGATTCGCCAGAACAGTGTCACCAACAGTGGCACGCTCACCGGGATCGCCGCACTGACGCTTGCCGCCCGTATGGCATCCCCTCAACCTGCGCTGATGAATAACGGAGGTTCATTGCTGACCAGCGGCGATCTGACAATCACCGCAGGCAGTATTACCAGTTCCGGACACTGGCAGGGCAAACGGGTGCTGATCACCGCAGACAGTCTGGCAAACAGCGGGGCGATCCAGGCGGCTGACAGCCTGACTGCACGTCTGACGGGTGAGCTCGTCAGCACAGCGGGCAGCAAAGTCACCTCGAACGGTGAAATGGCGCTCAGTGCACTGAATTTAAGCAACAGCGGACAATGGATTGCAAAAAATCTGACCCTGAAGGCGAACTCACTGACCAGTGCGGGTGACATCACCGGTGTGGATACTCTCACGCTCACGGTGAATCAGACGCTGAACAATCAGGCGAACGGAAAACTGCTCAGTGCAGGTGTGCTGACGCTGAAGGCAGACAGTGTCACAAACGACGGGCAATTACAGGGAAATGTCACCACCATCACGGCAGGACAACTCACAAACGGCGGGCATCTGCAGGGCGAAACGCTGACGCTGACAGCCTCCGGTGGCGTGAACAACCGTTCCGGTGGTGTTCTGATGAGCCGGAATGCACTGAATGTCAGTACTGCGACCCTGAGTAACCAGAGCACGATACAGGGTGGAGGCGGGGTTTCCCTGAACGCCACAGACCGTCTGCAGAACGACGGCAAAATCCTCTCCGGCAGTAACCTCACGCTGACGGCGCAGGTGCTGGCGAACACCGGCAGCGGACTGGTACAGGCTGCCACCCTGCTGCTGGATGTGGTGAATACTGTCAACGGCGGACGCGTACTTGCCACCGGCAGTGCCGACGTTAAAGGAACCACGCTGAATAATACCGGTACGCTTCAGGGTGCGGACCTGCTGGTGAATTACCACACATTCAGCAACAGCGGTACCCTGCTGGGAACCTCCGGGCTTGGCGTCAAGGGCAGTTCACTGCTGCAAAATGGTACAGGGCGGCTGTACAGTGCAGGCAACCTGCTGCTTGACGCTCAGGACTTCAGTGGTCAGGGGCAGGTGGTGGCCACCGGTGATGTCACACTGAAACTGATTGCTGCCCTCACGAATCATGGTACCCTGGCCGCAGGGAAAACCCTTTCCGTCACGTCGCAAAATGCCATCACCAACGGCGGTGTCATGCAGGGTGATGCCATGGTGCTCGGTGCCGGAGAGGCATTCACCAACAATGGAACGCTGACTGCCGGTAAAGGCAACAGTGTTTTCAGCGCACAGCGTCTTTTCCTTAACGCACCGGGTTCACTTCAGGGCGGTGGCGATGTGAGTCTGAACAGCCGGAGTGATATCACCATCAGTGGTTTTACCGGCACGGCAGGCAGTCTGACAATGAATGTGGCCGGTACCCTGCTGAACAGTGCGCTGATTTATGCGGGGAATAACCTGAAGCTGTTTACAGACCGTCTGCATAACCAGCATGGTGATATCCTGGCCGGCAACAGTCTGTGGGTACAGAAGGATGCTTCCGGCGGTGCAAACACAGAGATTATCAATAATTCCGGGAATATTGAGACGCATCAGGGCGATATTGTTGTAAGAACCGGGCATCTTCTGAACCAGCGGGAGGGATTTTCTGCCACAACAACAACCCGGACTAACCCCTCATCCATTCAGGGAATGGGAAATGCTCTGGTTGATATTCCCCTTTCCCTTCTTCCTGACGGCAGCTATGGCTATTTCACCCGTGAAGTTGAAAATCAGCACGGTACGCCCTGCAACGGGCACGGGGCATGCAATATCACAATGGATACGCTTTATTATTACGCGCCGTTTGCTGACAGTGCCACACAGCGCTTTCTCAGCAGCCAGAACATCACAACAGTAACCGGTGCTGATAATCCGGCAGGCCGCATTGCGTCAGGGCGTAATCTTTCTGCTGAGGCTGAACGACTGGAAAACCGGGCGTCATTTATCCTGGCGAATGGGGATATCGCACTCTCGGGCAGAGAGTTAAGCAATCAGAGCTGGCAGACGGGGACAGAGAATGAATATCTGGTATACCGCTACGACCCGAAAACGTTTTACGGTAGCTATGCAACAGGCTCTCTGGATAAACTGCCCCTGCTGTCACCGGAATTTGAAAACAATACCATCAGATTTTCACTGGATGGCCGGGAAAAAGATTACACGCCCGGTAAGACGTATTATTCCGTTATTCAGGCGGGCGGGGATGTTAAGACCCGTTTTACCAGCAGTATCAATAACGGAACAACCACTGCACATGCAGGTAGTGTCAGTCCGGTGGTCTCTGCACCTGTACTGAATACGTTAAGTCAGCAGACCGGCGGAGACAGTCTGACACAGACAGCGCTGCAGCAGTATGAGCCGGTGGTGGTTGGCTCTCCGCAATGGCACGATGAACTGGCAGGTGCCCTGAAAAATATTGCCGGAGGTTCGCCACTGACCGGTCAGACCGGTATCAGTGATGACTGGCCACTGCCTTCCGGCAACAATGGATACCTGGTTCCGTCCACGGACCCGGACAGTCCGTATCTGATTACGGTGAACCCGAAACTGGATGGTCTCGGACAGGTGGACAGCCATTTGTTTGCCGGACTGTATGAGCTTCTTGGAGCGAAGCCGGGTCAGGCGCCACGTGAAACGGCTCCGTCGTATACCGATGAAAAACAGTTTCTGGGCTCATCGTATTTTCTTGACCGCCTCGGGCTGAAACCGGAAAAAGATTATCGTTTCCTGGGGGATGCGGTCTTTGATACCCGGTATGTCAGTAACGCGGTGCTGAGCCGGACGGGTTCACGTTATCTCAACGGACTGGGTTCAGACACGGAACAGATGCGGTATCTGATGGATAACGCGGCCAGACAACAGAAAGGACTGGGATTAGAGTTTGGTGTGGCGCTGACAGCTGAACAGATTGCTCAGCTTGACGGCAGCATACTGTGGTGGGAGTCAGTCACCATCAACGGACAAACAGTCATGGTCCCGAAACTGTATCTGTCGCCGGAAGATATCACCCTGCATAACGGCAGCGTTATCAGCGGGAACAACGTGCAACTTGCGGGCGGCAATATCACCAACAGCGGCGGCAGCATCAACGCACAGAACGACCTCTCGCTCGACAGTTCCGGCTATATCGACAACCTGAATGCGGGGCTGATAAGCGCGGGCGGTAGCCTGGACCTGAGCGCCATCGGGGATATCAGCAATATCAGCTCAGTCATCAGCGGTAAAACCGTACAACTGGAAAGCGTGAGTGGCAACATCAGCAATATCACCCGGCGTCAGCAATGGAATGCGGGCAGTGACAGCCAATATGGTGGTGTGCATCTCAGCGGTACGGACACCGGTCCGGTTGCGACCATTAAAGGCACTGATTCACTTTCGCTGGATGCAGGGAAAAACATTGATATTACCGGGGCAACGGTCTCGTCCGGTGGAGACCTTGGAATGTCTGCGGGTAATGATATCAACATTGCCGCAAACCTGATAAGTGGGAGCAAAAGTCAGTCCGGTTTCTGGCACACTGATGACAACAGTTCATCATCCACCACCTCACAGGGCAGCAGCATCAGCGCCGGCGGTAACCTGGCGATGGCTGCAGGCCATAATCTGGATGTCACGGCATCCTCTGTTTCTGCCGGGCACAGCGCCCTGCTTTCTGCAGGTAACGACCTGAGTCTGAATGCAGTCAGGGAAAGCAAAAACAGTCGCAACGGCAGGTCAGAAAGTCATGAAAGCCACGCAGCTGTGTCCACGGTGACAGCGGGCGATAACTTCCTCCTTGTTGCCGGTCGTGATATTGCCAGTCAGGCTGCCGGTATGGCTGCGGAAAATAACGTGGTCATCCGGGGCGGACGTGATGTGAACCTGGTGGCAGAGTCTGCCGGCGCAGGCGACAGCTATACGTCGAAGAAAAAGAAAGAGATTAACGAGACAGTCCGTCAGCAGGGAACGGAAATCGCCAGCGGTGGTGACACCACCGTCAACGCAGGACGGGATATCACCGCTGTTGCGTCATCCGTTACCGCAACCGGCAATATCAGCGTGAATGCCGGTCGTGATGTTGCCCTGACCACGGCGACAGAAAGTGACTATCACTATCTGGAAACGAAGAAAAAAAGCGGAGGTTTTCTCAGTAAGAAAACCACCCGCACCATCAGTGAGGACAGTGCCACCCGTGAAGCAGGCTCCCTGCTGTCGGGGAACCGCGAGACCGTTAACGCCGGTGATAACCTGACGGTAGAGGGTTCGGATGTGGTGGCTGACCGGGATGTGTCACTGGCGGCGGGTAACCATGTTGATGTTCTTGCTGCCACCAGTACAGATACGTCCTGGCGCTTTAAGGAAACGAAGAAATCCGGTCTGATGGGTACCGGCGGTATTGGTTTCACCATTGGCAGCAGTAAGACAACGCACGACCGGCGCGAGGCCGGGACAACGCAGAGTCAGAGTGCCAGCACCATCGGCTCCACTGCCGGTAATGTCAGTATTACCGCGGGCAAACAGGCTCATATCAGCGGTTCGGATGTGATTGCGAACCGGGATATCAGCATTACCGGTGACAGTGTGGTGGTTGACCCGGGGCATGACCGTCGTACTGTGGACGAAAAATTTGAGCAGAAGAAAAGCGGGCTGACGGTTGCCCTTTCCGGCACGGTGGGCAGTGCCATCAATAATGCGGTTACCAGTGCACAGGAGACGAAGGAGAGCAGTGACAGCCGTCTGAAAGCCCTGCAGGCCACAAAGACAGCGCTGTCTGGTGTGCAGGCCGGACAGGCTGCGACAATGGCCTCCGCAACCGGTGACCCGAATGCGATGGGAGTCAGCCTGTCGCTCACCACCCAGAAATCGAAATCACAACAACATTCTGAAAGTGACACAGTATCCGGCAGTACGCTGAATGCCGGGAATAATCTGTCTGTTGTCGCAACCGGTAAAAACAGGGGCGATAACCGCGGAGATATTGTGATTGCCGGAAGCCAGCTTAAGGCCGGTGGTAACACAAGCCTGGATGCCGCGAATGATATTCTGTTGAGTGGCGCCGCAAACACACAAAAAACAACGGGCAGGAACAGCAGCAGTGGCGGTGGCGTGGGTGTCAGTATCGGTGCCGGTGGTAACGGTGCCGGTATCAGCGTCTTTGCCGGCGTTAATGCGGCAAAAGGCAGCGAGAAAGGTAACGGTACTGAGTGGACTGAAACCACAACAGACAGCGGTAAAACCGTCACCATCAACAGTGGTCGGGATACGGTACTGAACGGTGCTCAGGTCAACGGCAACAGGATTATCGCCGATGTGGGCCACGACCTGCTGATAAGCAGCCAGCAGGACACCAGTAAGTACGACAGTAAACAGACCAGCGTGGCTGCCGGCGGCAGTTTTACCTTTGGCTCCATGACCGGCTCAGGTTACATCGCTGCCTCCCGGGATAAGATGAAGAGCCGCTTTGACTCCGTTGCTGAACAAACCGGAATGTTTGCCGGTGATGGTGGCTTCGACATTACAGTGGGCAGACATACCCAACTGGATGGTGCGGTGATTGCCTCCACTGCCACACCGGATAAAAACCACCTGGATACCGGAACGCTGGGGTTCAGTGACCTTCACAACGAAGCGGATTATAAAGTCAGTCACAGTGGAATCAGTCTGAGCGGTGGTGGCAGCTTCGGGGATAAATTTCAGGGTAACATGCCGGGTGGCATGATATCCGCCGGAGGTCACAGCGGACATGCGGAAGGAACGACTCAGGCCGCAGTGGCAGAAGGCACTATCACCATCCGGGACAGGGACAATCAGAAGCAGAATCTGGCGAACCTGAGCCGTGACCCTGCGCACGCTAATGACAGTATCAGCCCGATATTTGACAAGGAGAAAGAGCAGAGGCGTCTGCAGACAGTGGGGCTTATCAGTGACATAGGCAGTCAGGTGGCGGATATTGCGCGTACACAGGGAGAACTGAATGCGTTGAAGGCCGCGAAGGAAGCAACCGGCGAAACACTTCCTGCTAATGCAACAGAGAAACAACGTCAGGAATATCTTGCGAAACTGCGTGACACGCAGGCTTACAGGAATGAAATGGCGAAGTATGGTACCGGCAGTGAAATTCAGCGGGGTATCCAGGCCGCGACAGCGGCGCTTCAGGGGCTGGCGGGGGGTAATTTAGCAGGTGCTCTGGCCGGAGCTTCAGCACCGGAACTGGCACATCTGCTGAAATCAACAGAAAAAGACCCGGCAGTAAACGCCATTGCTCACGCCATTCTGGGCGGCGCAGTGGCGGCAATGCAGGGTAATAATGTCGCTGCCGGTGCAGCAGGCGCAGCAACGGGAGAGCTGGCAGCCAGAGCGATTACCGGAATGCTGTATCCTGGCGTGAAGCAGTCAGACCTCAGTGAAGAGCAGAAGCAGACGATAAGTACGCTGGCAACTGTGTCAGCAGGGCTGGCCTGCGGTCTTACCGGAAACAGCACCGCATCAGCAGCAGTGGGAGCACAAAGCGGGAAGAATGCTGTTGAGAATAACTCACTCAGTGATGGCTGGAACAATATCCTGCCATCAGGAACACAGGATTACGGACAGGCCGTAGCCTCGTGGAATCAGTATGCTCAGGACAATAATCTGACACCGGAGCAGGTTCAAGAAGGGATGAATCGTATAGCTATTGGTGAAGGGCCTTCTTGGGGGACAACATATAAAGTACACCCGGTAGTTCAGGCTGGCGGTGATGTTAGCTTTATCCGGGGTTATACTTTAAGCGGAACTATAGATGACAATCATATTTCAGTTAATCAAGGGGATATTTATAGTATAGGTGCTCATGGCGGAGCCTCGATCGGATTATCCTTTGGCCCGTATTTCCCGGGATTAATAAATTCAAATGATAACGATTATTCGATAAATGGTGGTTTTGGCGTTGGTGCAGTGGGGCTTTCTACGGGTAAAGATGGTGTTAGTTTCACTTTTGGTTTTGGCCCAAGTTGGGGTTGGAGTGCAACTGAAATTAAAGGCGTTGACGTTAATGGCACTTCAACAAGTGAGGTTTATCGATATGATTTTAAATAATTTTTATAGTTTACTATTTTTATTGATGCTTGCGCTGTCAATATTTTCCTTCACAGTGCTATTTGCTTTGTTTATATATAAAGATCTCGGTGGTGTAAAATTTGCCCGGGACTCTTTTTTGTTTTTTGATTATATATTTTTTAGTTCTGACATGAGAGCAAATGCCTCTGCACTATCGGTTATCTGTGTTTTTATATTTGGATTGGCTTTTGATCATAATCGTAATCCACTTGTTAAGAATTACTTGGTCGATATAGTATGGTTTTTAGGTGTTGTTTTATTTTTTATACACTGTCGTTTTTTTTCTAATCTGGAATATGGTAAGACAAAAATTATTTTTGTAAGAGAGCTTTTTTTCAACCTAAAAATAAAACTAAGGTTAATATTTTTATGGTTGTCACGATTATTATTCATCATATTGATATTAAATCGTTTTTATCGTTGATTTGTTGTTGAGAATAATTTACTTGGCGGTAGTGAATATGCTCATGCTGCGTGGATACGCCAGCATGGTATCGACATGGCGACATGTACAGAAAACTCTTCCGGTGCCGCCTGCCAGAAAGCAATGAATGAGAGGGATGCTGTAGGGCTGGCTTTGGCAACAGGTACTGTGGCACTACTCCCCGGTAGTGCTCAGGTAATGTGGGGACTTGGAGCAAGTGCGAATGCTGGTATCAGTTATCTGGCTGATGGTACTGTAGATCCGGCAAACGCAGCCATTGCAGGCTGGGTGAATGTGTTCAGCATGGGTAATGGCCTGGCGGGGACTGTGGGCTGGAATGCTGCAGGTGGTGCGCTGGGTAACTGGATCGGCAACAAAGATCCTCTGTCTGGTGCAATTTCAAATGGTATCGGTTCTGCTGCTGGGTATGGTATCGGTAAAGGTATTACTTAGGGGACAGATAAGATTACGAATGCTGTAGGAAAATGGGTGACAAATGGCTGGGATCCTAAGTACGATCCAACATGGATAAAATATGCTGAAGTAAATCGTAACGATATCATTCGAGAAGGCATGAAACCGAGCAATATTCCTGGAACTGCTGGAGATATTGGCGGTTCTATAGGATCCGAGCTAGGTGGAAAAGTAACAGATAAAGTATCTGAGGAACTCAAGAAATGAAATATTCTTTTCGAGTGGTAATAGGTAAGTTTATTATATGCAGTTCAATTCTCTTATTGTGTTTTATTGGCATGATCTTAGCGGCCATAATAACTAAACTAACGTTTGTAGCGTTAGCATGGTTTCAAAGCGGGATTTTTGAAGTTTTGTGGAGCGATATTGTTTATGCTGCTCAGTTGGGTGGTCTGGGGGGGGCATATTAGGTTTTTGTTGGGTTTTGTTATATCTTTTTAGGGCAAAGGGCTTTAGTTGAGAATAACTACCTGAGCGTGTCTGAAAAGACAGAACTTGAGATAGCAAAACAGACGCTTAAAAACAGTAAAGATCCGGCAGAACGTGAAAAGGTACAGCAGAAATATGATGCATTGCTTGAAAAAGATATTGCCAGTGATAAGGAGGTTATTGCTGCCTGCAGTAATGGTAATGCGGGGAGTTCAGCGTGTGCTAGCGCAAGGCTGAAAGTTATTGCGTCGAAAGAAGGGTACGAAGATGGCCCTTATAAGAGACTGTAATTAAAATTGTGTAATTGCCTGTTTTTGATATGTTCACTCCAACAACGGAGACAGGCAAACGATGGACGAAAAGAAACTTAAAGCCCTTGCGGCTGACTGGCCAAAGGCCTTAAAACCGAAGCCGACCTCAACCAGTTTTCACGCATGTTGACAAAGCTTACCGTCGAAACGGCGCTCAATGCAGAACTGACTGACCATCTCGGTCATGAGAAAAATGCTCCTAAATCAGGCTCTAATACCCGTAATGGCTACTCGTCAAAAACGGTATTGTGCGATGATGGCGAGATCGAACTTAACACGCCGCGTGACCGTGAAAATACCTTCGAACCGCAACTAATTAAGAAGCATCAGACACGCATCACCCAGATGGACAGCCAGATTTTGTCCCTGTATGCCAAAGGCATGACTACGCGGGAAATCGTTGCCACGTTCAAAGAAATGTACGACGCCGATGTCTCGCCCACGCTGATATCCAAAGTGACCGATGCGGTTAAAGAGCAGGTCTCTGAATGGCAAAATCGACCGTTGGATGCACTGTATCCCATTGTTTATCTTGACTGTATTGTGGTTAAGGTTCGTCACGGCGGGAGTGTCATTAACAAAGCGGTGTTCCTCGCGCTGGGCATCAATACCGACGGTCAGAAAGAGCTGCTGGGTATGTGGCTGGCAGAAAATGAAGGTGCAAAGTTCTGGCTGGGTGTACTGACTGAGCTGAAAAATCGTGGCCTTCAGGACATCCTGATTGCCTGCGTGGACGGCCTGAAAGGCTTCCCGGAAGCGATAAATAGCGTGTACCCGCAGACGCATATTCAGCTCTGCATCATCCATATGGTGCGCAACAGCCTGAAATTCGTGTCGTGGAAGGATTACAAAGCCGTCACCAGCGGGCTGAAAGCGGTATATCAGGCCCCGACAGAGGAAGCGGCGTTGATGGCGTTGGATAAGTTTGCAGGCGTCTGGGATGAAAAATACCCGCAAATCAGCAAGAGCTGGCGCACACACTGGGAAAATCTCAACACCTTCTTCGGTTACCCACCGGATATCCGCAAGGCCATCTACACGACGAATGCCATCGAATCGCTGAACAGCGTCATTCGGCAGGCGATAAAGAAGCGCAAGGTGTTCCCAACGGACGACTCGGTGCGAAAAGTGATTTATCTGGCGATACAGTCGGCGTCAAAAAAATGGAGTATGCCAATCCAGAACTGGCGGCTGGCAATGAGCCGTTTTATTATCGAGTTTGGTGACCGCCTTAGCGAGCACCTTTAATACGGCGGCAGTTACACAGAATTATTTACAGGGTCGACTGGGAACATATTCAGGCAGTGTATCTGAATCCAGAAAAGAAACAGCATAATGTAATTTTATTACAAAAGGCGACAATTAGCTTGAAAAACGCCGTTATTGGGTGTTCTACTACCATGAAAATACGCATTTTTCACACCGCACATTACGAAACTCGCATCACGGAGAATGAAAGCTATCAGACACTGGTTGCTATTTTTGACCACAGAAGGTAGTGCTGTTTACCGCCAGAGCTGTGCTGGCGGGGAGCGAATCCGAACCATGTCGATAATTGTCACCGGCCAGAGAACTATGTGGCATCAATTTTGCTGAAAAATACTGCAGCAATCAGAGGACTGACGCCCGGGATTTTTAAACAAATTCAGTTTTCATCGTAGTATCACTTTATCAGCCAAGTCATAAAGTTCAGCTGTATTTTGGGAGGTAAAGCGATATTATGATTATATTTTATGTTTGATAGAAATATTTCAGGGCAGATACAATACCATGGGTATAATTCAGTTTTTTCAGACACAAACAAAAATAACTATTGGATACATTATTTCTGTCACAGCTTTCTTGTTTTGAGTAACCATAAACCAAATATTCTCTAAGAGCCACTATTGTTTTTTCACTTCTGATTGGTGATATTTCAATCAGAAGCGAAAAGTGCTCATCATTTACACTTGCTCGTTGTAATCCTGAATTATATGTTTTTTTTGCATAAGAAGAATAACGCATATACACACTCACCAACTTGTATTTATAAAATCATTTTGTAATTCATTATGTAATGAAATCACCTTACTCCCCTTCAAGTTATAAGACATGAAAGAATAATTTTTTTGCAATGTAAGTTTTTACAAAACATGAATAATATATTCATGGCTCATACAGAACTACCATAAGAAGGATGATTAAGAAAATACTGTTTTATATTTTAAGAATCTCTGAGAAAGGCTGCCTTCCGGCAGCCTTTCCCCCACATCAGAACATATACCGGAAATTTGCGTTTACCGCATTATCCACGTTATATTTACCAAAGGCTGACTTCTCAAACTCCAGACCAAAGCGCATATTGTCCTTTATCTGCGCATTCATACCAACATTAAACAGCATCCGGCTGTCTTTCTCGCCTTTTATCCGTTTCTCCCCGGACGCATCACGCAGTACCGTCTCACCATTATTCAGTAGGTCAAACTGCCAGCTGGTCCCGGCACGGGCCGTCACACTCCAGTCCTTACCACTGAAGGTCTTGCCCAGTTCAATCCCTGTTCTTCCAATCAGCGGACTGAAGTCCCTGTTCTTCATGCTCAGGTCCATATCACCGTCTTTCCAGCGGAATGTTTTCCCGGACACGGCGCCGTAAACCAGTTCAGCCTGCGGCTCAATGAACGTTTCCTCTGTCAGGTGATAGCGGTAACCCGTTTCAGCACCGGCATACCAGGAATGGGTGTTGTAGTGTTTCGTTCCCAGACCGGCAAAGTTACCTGTGTAATCATTGTCATGGTGAATATATTTACCAATCAAATCGATATAGGCACCGGACTCAAACAATGCTGAAGCATACAGACCGCCCCCCACCGATTTCGTCTTGCCGCTGAACGCATGGCTGTCTGCACTGCTGTCGGTATAGGTCATCGTGACACCGGTAAACAGGTCCACTCCGTCCAGTTCATGTTTTTTGTCAAAGCCGACCTGAACATGGGTGTAATTATCACTGTAACCACCGTCTGCAGAACCGGCACCACTCATGATGCGCGCCCAGGCTCCGGCATCACCGTTTGTGTCACGCAGGTCACCCATACGTTTGTTCAGATTGTTGACTTCCGTCATGAAGTTTTTATACCCGGCATTCATGAAACTGTCAGCCTTCGCGGCAGCGGCTTTATCAGCCTCCGCTTTAAAACCGTCCAGTATCCACTTCGTATTGCCACCACTGGTGTCAACATGCAGGGTTGGAGTCACCCGACTGAAACCTATCATCCGGGTGCCGGCCTTAAACATCTCTGCTGAAGTTCCCGCCGGTGCCGTGACCAGAGGAATATTCAGGGACTGTCCCTGAGCCGGATCCTTCATAAAGCTGACGTTCAGGCTGTTATCTGAACCCGTGGCTTTTTCAGTCACATTAATTTTATCGGCATTTTTCAGGTCCGTACGCAGAACAAAATCACTGCCTGTTGCATCCAGTTTATTCACCGTCAGGGTACGGAAAGTACGGTCTCCTTCAGAACTGATACGGCTGTTTCTGACGGTAAGAGTGTGGATGGCGGAGTCCCCACCCAGAGTCCACAGTGCATTATGCATACTGACATCAGCCCTGCCACCGGTTATGGCACCATTGAATGCTGCGTTATAGCCCTCAAGAAGACTGCCGGCAAACGCCGATGCAGTCGTTTCCGCAGAAGCCAGTTCTGCCGGCGTGTCAGACCCGATGGTAACTGTTGATGCCGCAGAGGCATGAATATCACCGGAAGCATGTGCTCCACGGGTAATTTCCAGTGTTGCGTTATCGCCGGTCAGGTCATATCCGTCCGTCAGATATACAGCAGGGGCATACTGGTTAGCCGTATCTTTAACCGGTGTACCGCTCAGGGTGATTTTGCTGTTCTTACCGGCCTGAATATGCCCGTCGCTGAAAAGACCGTTCAGTGCTGTAAGATGACCGCCATCATGCACTGTCAGTGAACTGTCGGCAAAAGCACCCGGGGCTGTTAACAGGACGTCCGGAGAGGTGATACTGACGGCACTGTCATAAGCTTCAATCCCTCCGGTGAACCGGCTGCCGATATCCAGGGTTGAGTTATGGTCCAGCGTAATATTCCCTTCATACTGGCTCCTGTCATTCACGGTGTCCGGGACAGAGGTACCTTCCTCCAGAATGACATAATTTCCTGTTCCGTCATTTTTATCCACAAATACCCTGTCACTTCCCAGTGTGATATGGCTGTTATCCGACTTAATGTCACTGTTCAGCGAGGCGTTACGTGAAAGATGGAAGTCAGCATCTTTCAGCGACAGTGTTTTCATTATGAACTGGCGGTTTTCCCAGTCTTTCTGGTTCAGGCTGACCGGCGCACTGCCACTGACGGAGGCGTGGATAACCGGATGCCCCTGGAATATCAGGGTGCCACTGTCCTCACTCAGGGTACCTTCCGGCAGGTTCACGCTACCATCAAGGATGACCTTTCTTCCCCCCGGCAGCTGTGGAATGGTGACATCCATATTCCCGGTCAGCTGACCATGAAAGATAACGGGTTGTTTTGCCCGCCCGGCCAGGATCCGGTCTTTTACTGTCTGAACTGCTTTGTTTTTGTCCGTGCCAACAAATTCCCACTGAGCCGGGTCATTCAGGCTGTTCCCCCACAGGGTGTTACCATAGCTGGCAGATTTCAGAATATAGAAGCGGGTCTGGCCGTTGAGTATCATGCTGTATAGGTTTCCCGGTGTGCCGGTACCGCCAAAGGGGGATATACTGCCAATCGGAACACTGACATTTGTATCCTGAGCCTTAAGATCCAGTAAAAGCCGGGATTTTTGCTGTGCATTATTTGTAATCACCGCCCCGTAATCGGCAGCCTGCAGTCGGGTGAAGGTAACGGCATTACCATTAAGGTCAAGCTTACCTCCCCGGTATCCCCATGAAATGTTATCCGGATTGACCTGACGGGCATCTCCGAGCACCACGGTCGGTCGTCCGCTGGCGAGGTTCACGGAACTGAAGGCCTGAACATTACCTGCAGTGTCTGCCTGCTGGTTAAGTACAACGGTACCGTCTCCCGTTTTCAGTCCTCCCGGGTTTACACCTGTTCCGTTTATGGTCAGGGTTCCTTCCCCCAATTTATGCAGGTTGTCACCGGCAACCCCGTTGACCTTCCAGGTCACATTCGTCCCCTTGTCAGTAATAATGCCGGCACCCGTCCAGGTTTTTCCGGATTCAGCAGATACGGTGTAACTGTCTTTAAATTCGAGATAACCGGCCCCCTGAGTCACACTGTCTTTCAGGACAATTGCACCGTTCTGCCCGCTGAATACCAGATTTTTACCGGCATTGAGATCATTGTCTTTCTGCCCGTGCATGGTCCAGTTTTTACTGCCCTGGCTCAGGGTGCCTGTGCCTGATGTTTTGTCGTATGTCCAGTTCAGGGGGGGCAGTCCGGAAACAAAGTCCACGGGGGCATCGAAATCGTCCTGCATAACCTGGTTCAGATAATCTGTTGGTATGACATTCCACCAGTTCGTAGCACCATTAATACCTGCATATGCTCTTAATACAGCAACAATAACCCATTTTTTTTGTTGTTCATCATAAGCAAACAAAGGAGAACCACTGTCCCCAGGGGCACCATAGTCAGGTAAAGGTCCGTTTACAGGATTATAGGTTTGCCCGGGATTAGAGACTATTGTTGCATCAGATATCAGAGGAACTCCTGTGGTTCCTCCTGTTTTAAAAGCATATCCGCCGGCAACCTTAACTAAATTTCCGTCCTTGTCCTTAGTGTACTGCGTACCACTACCCACCCGATAAAAAGCGGTGTAACGTTCAGTGTCTTTATAAGCATTGGCTTTGGTTCCTTCTGATGTTATCGCTGAGGGAATAACTTCTGTAACCAGTTTATTCAGACGTGGAGCATGGAAGTCAACAGAAGAGTGGTTATTACGGTCAACAAGGGAATATGTATTTTTCCCATTACCAAAGCTCACACTCTGATATCCTCCGTTATGCTTTACGCTGACGATATACTGAGGTGATACAAGCGTAGCAACGCCATTTGAGCTCACACTGCTGAAATCGGCCATTGGGGCTTTATCCAGTCTCCCCACAAGTTTTCCGTCCTTATCATATACCGGAATATCTGTGGCACCAGGTACAAAAAGCCCTTTGTTTTCAGCGAAATCACGATAAATCTGATAGGCAATATCGGAACGGACAATGCCCGCCTGGGATATCTGAGGGTAATACAGATAGACTGCTGGAATGCCAGCCAGAAGAATATGCGTTAATCTTCGGCATGTCTTTTTTATTACCCTGCTGGCAAGTTCAGAGACAACAATAAGTCCCCCGGTGACAGGGCAATATTTAAGAGAATAAACTTTATTCACTGCGGACTCTCCATGATGTTTAAGTACTAATGATAACCAGACGTTATCACCCGGGCGGAAAATATAGTGACTGCATTAATGTATTTTTGTGATGTCTGTTACATAGTGAAATACTTTTCGTTTGCTTACAAAATTACCGCTCCTGCAATTTTTTTCACATATGCGGTATTGTTTTTATATGTTTTTATTACTGCCACCATTAATTATACTCGTGATTTTTACTTATAAAAAATAAACATAACCCATCTAATTTTATAACATTGTTACCCTGGGTATTTACTTAAGAGTATTACCAGAGGGTGATTTTATCCGGATATGACAAGTATAGGTTGCCTCATTCAGTATTCATAAATTATGTTTACCACGGAGTACCCGACTTCCTCATCGATTGTCCTCGGATGACTATTTTTATTGTAAATGTAATTGAGATACTACAGCATTTTGTTTAAATGCCATTCTGTTCATAATCACTTGTGCGATGTGCATAACACCTTAAGTTTTTAACGACTTTCTCGCTGAAATACTATTTTAAAACTTCATTTTATGTCTATATCTTTTAATGGGGTAATGTTAAATAAAAATTTATTTTTTTTATTGGTGATAAAGAATGAAAATGCATGCAACAACCGGCTTTTATTGTCATTGTCATTTGTAAAATTCAAAAAAATCGGACATTTCTTATAATTTCCCAGTGATAATAATAAGAAATAATAAATATTTTATTATTGTTACCTTCTTTTGTTGTGATGAGCATCACAATTTATTCCTGAATCAATTCATTATGTATTTGAATTAGTTAAAACGTGCGCTTAACGCGCAAGCTTTCCGTTTCCAAGACTGCCTGGGTATGGTGAATCAGGTCTAACGGCGCTTGCAAGGCCAACAATCAACGAATTAAGCGCCAGACGTATGGTCAAAAGTAGTGGAGTAGAAAAGGGGGAATTATTTGTTGGAGTGCAAATTCGCCAGCTGGTACTCCCTTTCCCTCTGGAAGCTCCCTTGTGCGTACCTCTCCGCCTTTCTCCCTTCGGGAAGCGTAGCGCTTTCTCATAGCTCACGCTGTTGGTATCTCATTTTGGTACAGGTCGTTCGCTGCAAGCTGGGCTGTGTGCACGCTCCGTTCGCAAGCTTGCCTGCTGGTTATACCTGATGATGAAATTATTCTGACTCAGAATGTGTTATCTTTGTTACAGAAATATTGCTCTCATTAATAAGCAGCGGTGTCCAGCTAATCACTAGAACTTTGCGGTATTACTCTGTTTCCTGCGTGGTCCTAGATTTGTTCCGGATAAAAACAATTCTCCTCTCTGTGGAGTTGTATCCAGGATGAGATATACGTCTCCGTCCTGAAAAAGCAAGTAATTAATCAAAAATGTATTTTGGTTCCATACATATAGTATGTAATATCATTCAGACGCTTACTTAACTTATTTTTAGCATGCGGTATACTCTACCGCAATAATGCAACCGTACAATATTGTGATTGTGCGCTTCCCAAACGCTGCTCTGTGACTATCTCATCATTATTTGTCAACGACGGATGAAAAGTAGCTCTTCCGCAACCTGGGTGGAAGAAAATGGATGAAACTTTCTGGTGAACAAGGATCTAAGCTGTTTTCAGTTATGGGCAACGCAATGCACTCTCTTAAGACACTTCTACAGTTACCTTGCGGATGGTAATGCAGTCGACAAATTATTAGATCTGACGGTATAACCCTCCATCTCCGCGGAAAACGCAAAACAGCGCAATGTCCTGAATGCTTTAAGCGTAGCGATTCTGTTCATAGTTGTCCCCGGCGCCGGATACAGCATCTACCCTGCACAGGCCAGACGCTATGGCTTTTATTTTTCGTCCGCCCCTGGTACTGCCCTCAGCCACTCATC